>Ga0315903_10000024_pt1 | contig 242064 bp, 259 predicted proteins | sample LakEriMetagenome_7_FD_203524 | JGI IMG/M metagenome (GOLD analysis project Ga0315903, IMG submission 203524) | Freshwater fungal communities from buoy surface, Lake Erie, Ohio, United States - Buoy 2 MA119 | ecosystem: Environmental > Aquatic > Freshwater > Lake | place: USA: Lake Erie, Ohio...
GTAATTGAATTTCATTTAATTTTTCAATCAACTCTTCGTTTTGTTTTTTATTCTTCTTAGCCATAATTTTTATTTTTCGTTTTTATTTCTTTTACAAATATATAAAGTATTTCTGATACTATCAAATTTTATCTTACCAAACTTACAAAACCTTTTTGGTAATGTGGTGTTCCTTTGTCATCACGGTAATACATCTTCCAAGTGTATATGCCCGACTCACAATAGTACCCACTGTTATTAACATTACCAGTCCAATATTGTGATTGTGATTCAATAACACAAACCAGTTGGCCCCATTGGGTATAAATCTCCAATCGTGGATTGAATACATTGGTTCCCTTGAAGGAAAATATATCATTCAACCCATCGTTGTTAGGTGAAAACGAATTGGGAACATAAAGTTTATGACAGGCAGTGGTGGTGATAGTTAAAGAAGCAGTATCAGTACTACACCCATTTAAATCCACACCATACACTTCAATCAAATGATTATCGGTGGTATCATCCCAAGTCAATGAAATATCATTATCGGATTCAACCTGTCCAACACTATCAACCGTCCAGTAATAAACAACATTGTCTATGTTCTCAACAGAATAGTTATGTGTCTTAAACTCCGAACACATATCAAGTACATTACCATCGTGTGTTATCGTTAGTGGTAAGGTGTCACACTGTCCAAAGAAGTGTGAAGGAATAAATAATAATACAAATAAAAGTTTTTTCATACGAAATCAATAATATACACTAGACTTTGTAAAGTCAAAAAAAGTTGAGGTCGGAGTTGGAATCGAACCAACATAAGGGCTTTTGCAGAACCCCACTTAAACCATTCAGACATCCGACCTTGTAAGCGGAGAGCAGTGGACTCGAACCACGCCCAACTTAATGGGTTACTGTTTAGCAAACATTCGGGGTCACCATTACCCTCCTTTACTCTCCATGTTAGTGTGTCTAACCAGATTCGAACTGGTGCTAACAGAACCACAATCTGTCGTGCTCGCCTCTACACCATAGACACCGTGTAAAAAACACACTCTCAAGCATTCTACTCCCTGCATGACGGAATTGTATCTTACTTAGCCCACCGTCCTCAGTATGGGTACTTGAGTTTATGTGTTTTGTACCCCTTGTAGGAGTCGAACCTACACGTCTTTAAGACAATGGTTTCTAAGACCACCCTGGTTACCAGTTACAGCAAAGAGGTAAATAAGCGGAAGAGATAGGACTCGAACCTACACATCAGTTTCCCGATACCGGTTTTCAAGACCGGGGCGATACCAATTACGCTTTACTCTTCCAAAGTTCCCCACCCTGAGATTATGGTGAGTAGTCATATCGGTTTTTTTGCTGTTTGAAAAACCTGCTGGGCATCCCCGATAAAAAAGTCAGTTCTTTACGTCGGCAGTGATGAACCTATCTACTGTTTTATCCCGAATCGATTGCCTTTGGGAGGCGTTTTTTAACCCTATCCATTGTTAAATGAGTCTTGGATAAAAGACTGGTGAGTATCTCTTACTCATTGTAGTCAGGACAGGATTCGAACCTGTGCTCCCCATTACAGGGAACGTTGTACAGCCCCCGAAGCGGCTGTGACACCAATTGCCACCTGACTATATAAAAACACCCTTATCTATCCAACTTACAGGTGTTATGGCTGTCCTCATTGCTGAGTTAGGAATAAACTGTCTTGCTCCCCTTCGTGATGGGTTTTACCGACCTTAGTAGTCAACTAGAAGGTAATATATATACAAACCTTCAACTCTCCCCTATGGTTATCACACCATTTCTCATCGTATGGGACATACTATCTGATGATTAGTCAGAACGTGTAGTCAGAACAGGATTCGAACCTGCAATCTTCCTTGTTAGGAGCTTTGCCAATTAAGTTACCTGACTATGGTGGTAGGATTGCTTTTTTATAGAAGAGCTCGCCTGCCTCAGAACTTCTTTGAGGATGAGAAGTCCTCTGTGTTGTGAAAGTCGGTAAAAATGCACTTTTACACCCTTTGTCCTGAACATAAACTATTCCTTTCTCAAGGGAACAACACGTTTAGTAGTCAGGGCCGGACTCGAACCGGATACCGTTCTCGACGGATTAGACAACCTTACGGATTTGGGTCCCTCCCTCATTACGCCCACCTGACTCCGACAAAGATATGGTAAGTTTTTCAATCTACCAAATCTTTTTTTATTCTTCTCTTCCCCATATTAACCATCCTATGAAGATTCCAATTACAATACCTGATGCCATATTTTTCTTATTCTGATAAATCTTTTTCTATTTCTTCATACCATTCTTCAACCGCAAATAATAATTGGATAAATTCACCATCTTCATCCGATTCATATTTTACGTGGAACCCACCTGTTGATACATCTGTTTTTTCTTTAAACGCCATCTTTAATAATCGTCTTGCTTCTTGTCTCAATTCAGGAACCGTTGGAATACCTTCGTCAGAAGCCGCCCACTCCCAATTCAATACTTCCATTACTTTTCGGACTTGTTCAAACTTGAAGTAGTCCATTATACTATCAATTGCGTCTTGTTGTTTCTGTGTCATATTATTTATCTAAATCTTTATCGTTATCCATCAACTTAATAAGAGCCTCCTTTTGTTTTTCTTTCTTCACCATCTCAATCATCTTCTTGATAACCGCAATGTTCCCTTCTCTCTTATCTTTGAAGAAATCAAAATACATCGGTGGAAACTTCCAACTCTTAATCGTATAGTCAAATCCCAAAATCTCATTTGGTGTGGTATCAGTTCTAATATCCACAAAGTATGAATAATTATCTTCAAACCATCCGAACACTTGTTGGTGTGGTGGTGCGGAACATCCGATTTCAGGTTGTGATTCTCTATCTGAATAGCAAAACGCATACCCAATACTATATCCCTCATCAATATCGTAATACCCCCAACAAGGTTCATTAAATCCAAGTTCTTTGAGTTCCAAAGCAATTTCGTATGTAACAAATTCTTTTTCCATAAGACAAATATAAGGTAAGTTTATTAATTAAACAAAAAAAAGTTGTCCCTGATGGATTCGAACCACCATTATCTGAACCAAAATCAGATGTCCTGCCTTTAGACGAAGGGACAATATGGAGCGTAGTGGGGCTGCAGTCCCCTGAGGCACCTACGCAAGTTACTCCTCTTTAGCGGCTCCAACGGGATTCGAACCCGTACCACACGGCGTGACAAGCCGGCATTGTAGCCATTCAACCATGGAGCCAAAAGTGGGTGGAATCAGAGGCCTTCTGTCCACCGAGACCTCGTCGTTGACTTTCGTCAGAGCGTACCGAGACACTTTTTAAAACCCCATCTTCATCGGATTAACGGACCGACTGCCATATCGGAGGTGGGGGTTGTCCTGTTAATTCAGAACCTCGTGGTACCAGGTGGATTCGAACCACCGACACAAGGATTTTCAGTCCTTTGCTCTACCAACTGAGCTATGGTACCATTATAGTCGGGATAACTGGACTCGAACCAGCGACCCCTTGGTCCCAAACCAAGTACTCTAAGCCAACTGAGCTACATCCCGAATTAAGTTCTCACGGTTGGAATCGAACCAACGACCTTTTGTGTATCAGACAAATGCTCTAAGCCAACTGAGCTACGTGAGAATATTAGAGCCTCCAGTCGGAATCGAACCAACGACCTACTGATTACAAATCAGTCGCTCTGACCTGCTGAGCTATGGAGGCTTGTTGCACGACAGTAGGGACTCGAACCCCAAACAACGGTTTTGGAGACCGTGATGATACCATTTCACCACTGACGTGTTTAAGTGACCCCGGTGGGACTCGAACCCACGACTCCCTCATTAAAAGTGAGGTGCTCTAAACCTGCTGAGCTACGAAGTCATTATTTTTGCGGTGATGGGGAATTTCGAAATCCCGACCCTCTGATTAACAGTCAGATGCTCCACCTCTGAGCTACATCACCATTTTCCCAATATGTCAAAGAACCAAAAAAAAACCCTGAACTTTTTTGTAGTCCAGGGTTTCCTTATATATTTGATGATACGATTACATCTTATTAAGAACCCTGAACTTACGGCAATCCTGCCCCTTAATCGTAAACCACGATTGGCCCACGTTTGTCGGGAGATTACTTACGTTATGTGTTGAGTTCTGTTTCATTGTTTTCTTATTAAATATCAATTGTTTTACAAAAGTACTACTATTTTTGAGTTATGTCAAGTTTTTTTTCATTTTAGTTTCAAATTTTAAATAAAATTATTACTATTTACATAATATGAACACTAGTGAATTACAACTAAAAAGATTAATGGACACTGTTGTTAAAATGTTATCTGTAATTAATGCAGATGGTATAACATTGCGTTTAACAGGTGAATATAAAAAATCATTTCATTACAAAAAAGCACCTGTCTATACAATAGAAAACCCTAAAAACTTACCATACACCCATGAAGCTCTCTCAGGTTACATTGATGAAGAAATACATTCGTTAAGAAAATTTTTTCCTGAGGTTAACATCGCTCCACAATTTTTATATTATTTAGATTGCGATGATTTATATATCCCACAAAAAAGTTTAAATGAAATTAATAGTTGTCTTGTGGGAAAACCATTTAAATTAGATTCCCAATATGAACGTAAAAAAATAACGATTGAAGGTCGTTTTTCTAAAGACTTTTATATTGAAGTTGATGCCGAAATGATTGTCATAGACGTTAATTTATTAGTTAAATCTATGGAAATAACATTAGATGGTGAAGTTTACTATGGATTTGATGAAGATGAAATACTTGACATACTTCACGATAAGTTTGACCACCATATTGATGAGCTAATATGGGGATGTCTAACTGAGGATATAACAAACAACAAATCTTTCGTTGATTTTAACTGGATGGGTTGGCATGTGAATACTAACTATATGTTACCTTACTCCTGAATAATAAGTGTTTCTAAATCCACAACAACACCAGTCTTATAGGTAATTTCTTCTGTGAAAATTTCATCAATAATTTCCTTCACTTCACTTTCAATTTCAAATCCAATAGATTGGTCGTTAAGAGCTTGTTTTAAATCACGTACTCCTTCATCTGTCATTACTAAATCCACCTCACCACCCGGTAAAATATAAACATCTACTTTAAAATATTCTCCATCTTCTTGGTCTATTATTTTAGCTTTGAAATCAAAACTGTATCCACCTGAAAAGTTATATCGGTCTGTTTTGAAGGTTTTCTGTAATAGTTCTTCAGTCAATTTAACCGATTGTTCCCTACCCAAAAAGTCCCTTAATAATTCAATCAGGATATTAAAGTCTCTTTCCCACACATCAACTTCAAAGAAATCCATAATCATATTATCAATATGTGGTTGTTCACCTTTCCTAACTTGTTTCTCAAACAATTTCTTAATCAAATTTTTAAAATTTGGTTTATCCAACTCTTCCTTCAAAAATTTATTTTGTTCCTCTGTTATTAGGTATTTCATATTAAATAAATATTACCCTTCCAAAAAGGATAACACCTTTTCTTTAACTCCAAGTTGTTTGATACCCTCATTGTTCAAAGGTGTTAAGACAAAGTTATCAAGTCCCCACTCGTGTTCATATTCCATTGAGTAACGCAATCCAGTCTTCCCCATCTCCAAGTCATCAATCGCTACCCAATGTGTAACTTCGGGATGTTCTTTTAACCACTCTTGAATCTGAACACTTCTTGTTCCTTCCAAATCCCAATTTCGGTGCCAGGTAACTTTTTCACCATCAATCGTATTGGTTGTGAAATCAATTGGTCGTTTGATGATACCTTGTTTCTCGTAGTAATCACCCATCTCTTCAACTGAACACCAAACTTTCCAATCAGAAGATACAACGATTTCAGCACCAGTCTGTTCCAAGATTTCATTCAATACCTTTATTGCCTTCTTGTCAAAGTTATCAAAGCGAGCATCAATAGGCATTGTCAATACTGATTGACTTAACTTTCGTCTAGCCTTTTTTTGTTTCTTAAATCGTGACCCCCAATTATCTGATAGACAGATAACTCCATCGTGGTCTAAAAAGATTACTTTCATTTTTTCTTTGAGTATTTTTCCCTGTTGGAAAGTTTCCTGTCAGGGTCGTATTTGTATTTGATGTCAACAGAAATCGGGCCGTTCTTGAACTTATCCAAATCATAAGTCCAAACAGCAATGGTCTCGTCCGTTTCGTAGGTTCTTGTAAATTTAGTTTTGTCGCTCATAAGGGAGCTAAGATACGAAATTATTTTTCGTTTTCCAAATTAATTAATGGAACAAAATCTTTTGAAGGGGTAAATTCTAAGTTATCAACAACGACAGGCATATCAATACTAAAAAATTTAAGGAATTCCTCAATGTCATGACCTATTTGAACTGAAAATTCATACCATCCTTTATTAACACGGTCTCTTCCAATTATCTTTTCTTTATTACCAAATGCACATAAGTAATAATTAACCATACCTTCACCATTAACCAATTTAACTGATACAAAAAGGTGGTCTTTCATCTCACCAATACTTATTAGCGGAGCAACTTTATCTATATGGAATTGATAATAACCCTTTTGAGGTTTTTCACTGAAACTAACACGGTGGTCATAACCAAAAGTTTTACCCTCAAGAAATTTATTTATCCCGTTAAGTTCTTTATTCATCGTCTAACACCAGGTTTAGAATTACCTCTCTGTGGTTCATTATTTCTTTTATAATGAGTTACATTTGGTTTAGGAGTATTGATAGTCGGTGAAGGATTGTTGTGTTGTGGTGGAGGTGGTGGTAACGGTAGTGTCGTCTGTTGATAGTTATAGTTTGGATAATAATTGTTGTTTCTATTATAGTAGTTATAGTCAGGATAGTTGTTGTAATACGTTACAGGTAATACAACTCTATTACCATAGTAATCCTCACTTGATACTGGTCTTGCTTTAGGTTCGTGATGAGTTACCCAAAACTCTTCAGTTCTGTTCCAATACATCTCATCATCTTCAGGTCTTGTTCTGTCGTCAGTTAGATTTTCAAAACTAGCACAAGATGTGAATAGTAAGATAAAAAATAATATGTTAAGATTTTTCAATTCCATAGACACGTCCTAAATTTCTTTTTAATTTTTTACCAGCTTTGTTAATTCTTGGTTCATACATTTTAAACAAATCGTAGATACTATTTGTTTTCTCTATGTCCCTTGGTACTGTTTTATTAGTTTGTTTAGCAATTTGTCTATACTGTTTCATATAGAACTTATGTAAATTACTTAAATGAAACACAAGAGTGTCCTCACCACTTCTTTGTTTGATAACATCTACCAACCCATCAAAGAAGTTGTCAGCATTAAACTTTTCCATTTTATCAGCAATAAGCCAATATGGTGATTTTGTAAACTCTTCAGGTGTCATTTTAAATGATTTTGAATACGCTTCTTGTGACATAGCATTCAATTCATATGGTTCTGAATAATAAACTAAATCTAAAAAATCACTGTAATATTTGAAAATCTTTTTAGGAACATTCGGATTAATTCCACCAGCAAATGTTTTAGTTAAATCAACTTCACCCTTACCTGTTGACTCCCATCTTTTGTAAAACTCATATAGATGTAACATTTCGTGAGTAATACTATCTCTTAAGTCATCAATCAAATCATCAATATCTTCAGGTTCAAATGTAGGTGTTATTAAAACTTCAACTTCCATTTTACCTATGATAGTTTTATTAATTTCTTTCAGTATTTTTTCAGGTATTTCAAGTGACGGAAGTTTCATATAAGATTCACCTTCAGATTCTTTTTTAATCTGATACATCGCCCCACCTGTTCTAAACTTAGCATCACTATTCGGTTTTTTTACATAACCAAATTTAATCTCAATATCCATTCCTTCAACAGGAAACTCAATAAATGAATCAGGGTCTGACTTAACAACCTGTTTCATAGTACTATAATCTAAATTAATTGACTCAGAATCATTTTTTTTATTGAATGTCATGTCTTCAACAATTGGTGTAACTTCATTAAGGACAATATTAATAAAAGGAATTGTTGCACGACTAACACCCAAATCTTCATTCAGTAATCTCTTATATTGTTCTTCGGTAATAACAACTTTCATTATAACAATGTATTAACTAAATTTTTAAATTCTTCTTTATTTTGTTCTATCCAATTTAAAATATCAGGTCTAATCTTTCCACCATAAGGGCCAAAAATCTTGGCAACTTCCTCATCTCTTTGACTTACCTCCAAATATTCTTTACGTTCTTCATCACTTACAATTGGTTTAATAATATCAAAAGAACTTCCTTTTTTTATAAAAACATCTGATGAAACTCTTAACTCGTTAGAACCCAATTTTCTAGGTTTTCTTATATTACTAGCATCTGAAAACAATTCAACCGCATTTTCTTTTGTTAAATAATACGTCTTTAACCTATCGTCAGATTCAAATGTAATAGATGTTATATCAACAAGTATTTTTCTTAAAATTTCTTTTTTATATTCAGTCAAACTATCGTCATTAACCAAAAATAAATTGGTTCCTGTTATGTCATATTTTGATAAGGTATTTTTGATATTCGCAACCGCCTCACTACCTAAACTAGTTAAAGCAGTTGTAAAACCCCCTATTGATGGACTTTCAGTGTTGTCGTTTAAAAATTTTTGTTCAACCTCACCCTGATTTATTTTATAATCCCATATACCACTTTTACTTTCATTAAGTGTTCCATTAAATAAACCCGCCATCAATCCTTCAATAGCGTGTCCTCTAATCTCTTTATACTTAACAATACGATTAATATAATCTTCAAATCTTAATCGGTTAACAACATTTAAACTATTCAAATCAACATCTTGACCCCAATTATAATTTAACCCGTAAGCGTCTAAAATTTCTTGGATAACATAAACCGCTTCCTGTTTAACAATAGGGATAGGATTGTATAGGTAAAATTTATTTTTACCTTCTTCATTTATAAGTTTTTTCTTTTTCATTACTTACCAATCACAATATCATTGTAGTTTAAAGTTTCCATACCTTTCATATCATCAACCACTTCATCATACATGTAAGCCTTAACTACCGATACTATTGATTGTTCAGCTTGAGCAATTTTAGATTCCATCCAATCATCTAACTGTTCATCCTCTTCTAAAATCTCCCACATTTGTAATGCTAAAGTACCAATGGTGAAAAGTTGTTGCTTAGCCATATAATTACCATCTTTATCTTCATTAATAGTTTCAGTATTTTCAGATAAAGCTTTTTTTAATTTTTCAAGTTGTTCTTCTGTGATTATAATTTTTGACATAACTATAGTTTTATATATAAATACAAATAAAACTAAAAAAGGGAACACTAATGTTCCCTTTTGAGCCCAACCCGGAAGTTAGTCCACCACTTTGTTTAACAAAGATTATTTAGCTTCTGAAAGTTTTGCTAAAACTTGTTCACTATATTGTACCAACTCCATTTCAGTCGTGATTAAAGATTCAACCAAAATCTTGTGTGGGATATGTACTAATGTGTCTGTAACGTTAAAGTATCTAAATGCAACTCCGTTATCAATAGCATCATTTACAAGTTTTAAAAACAACTTTGTCTGAATTGCATCAACAAAAGACATTGTTAATACTTTACCGAATTTTTCGTGTTGGATGTTTAATGTTACTTTCATAACACAAATATAGACAAACTATTCTTCACTTCCAAACTTTTTGAAATAAAAATCAATAGTTCTATCTAACCCTTCGTCAAAATTAACTTTAGGTTCCCATCCAATTTGTTCTTTTGCTTTAGTATAATCAATGGAGTATCTAAAGTCATGTCCTTTTCTATCTTCAACAAATGTTATTAAGTCCTGTGAGTTTTGTTCCCATTGTTTAAGATTATCAATTTTATCACAAACCATCTTAACCAATCTGAGGTTATTTAATTCATTACCACCACCAATACAATAAGTTTCACCTACCTTACCTTTATGGAATACCAAATCAATTGCATCCACATGGTCTTGGACATATAACCAATCCCTAACATTCTGTCCGTTACCATACACAGGTATTGGTTCACCATTAAGGATACTTTTAATGATTGTCGGAATTAATTTTTCTTCATGCTGGTTTGGCCCAAAATTATTTGAGCAGTTTGATATAACAATTGGTAATCCGTAAGTGTGATAATACGCTCTAACAAAATGGTCAGAAGAAGCTTTAGACGCTGAGTAAGGACTTCTTGGGTCGTAAGCAGTTTTTTCATCAAAAGAACCCACAGCCCCTAAATGTCCAAAAACCTCATCCGTTGATATATGGTAAAATAATTTAATACCATACTTAACAGAAGCATCCAACAAATTCAATGTTCCAATAATATTTGTTTGAACAAACTCCATCGGATTTAGTATTGAGTTATCAACATGTGATTCAGCTGCAAAATGTATAACTGAGTCAAAATTATAATTTTCAAATAACTTAAATAATCTTTCTCTCTCAGTAATACTGAACTTAATTATTTTTGCGTTTTGACTATTTTCAATATTACCCTCATCAGCCGCATATGTTTCACTATCAAGGATAACTAAATTATAGTCAGGATATTTCTTTTTAAAGGTATTATAAAAATTAGAACCAATAAAACCTAATCCACCAGTTATTAATATATTCATTTCTCTATTTCAATTTTAAATTCAGTCTTGTTCTTACTGAAGTTTTCTTTAATAATAGAATTCCAACTCAATTCTGTTATGAATTTTTTGAACTCTTCATCTTTAATTTTCTTAATATAAGAAAGTAATTCCTGTTCGGTACAATTTGGATTAACATCCATAAACTGTTTAATAATTGGAAACTTGTCCAAGTCAATTTCCTCAAATTCCCTAACACCTTCGTATTGGTGTTTTTCAATAACACCCATTTTAATTTTCATATTCAATATAAAAATTATAATCCCCCATGTTTCAGGGGGATTTTATTATTTAATAATTCTTGTTGTGTAAAACTTACCACTATCGTCAGTAAGAGTAATAACATAAGTTCCATTACTTAATGTTTCAGAATCAAACTGAATGTTTTTAGTGAAATATTTTTCTTGATAAACACATCTTCCATCAATAGACATAATTCTTAGTGTTCCACTATTTGATGGTGTGTTAATATTAACAATACCTGACACAGGGTTTGGCCAAACTTTAACATTGTTAGTTAATTCAGTTACATCAACGGTGCAAGGTCCTTCTGTGAAATTTACTATGCCGTGGTAATAGATAGCTTCGCATGAATTTCCATAAGTGATTCCATCACATCCGCAAACAGGAGCCCAAATTGCCGGACACATGACATTTAAGTCAATGAGTGTGGAGTCAACACATGTCAATACTTGTGAAGAAGCACTCAATCCAATGAATGCGAAAAGGGTTAAAAGAAATAATTTAATTTTTTTCATAGTTTGTTTTTTTATTTTTTATTATTTGAACACAATTTTGTTGGTTTGTATGGAATGACTGGAGCATCTATATATCCTTGCCCGATAGTGTCATCTTGGAACTCACCTTCCAACATAAAAGGTATCAATTCTTTCATCGCTGAGTCATAGTATGGATACGTAGTATCACACTTTTCTTTAACACAACAATCTTGTTTAGGAGTTTCATTTGTCTTATTGTCCTTACAGCTATTAATGAATAGTGTAATAAATAAGAATACCAATAATAGTTTAATTTTATTCATATCATGTAATTTTAACTAATAATAGAATAATAGAATGATATAATCAACATATTAATCAGAAACCCCCTGTTTAGAGGGGGTTTAGATTATTTAAGTAGGTTATAATACTCGTTGAAGTGCTTTATTCTATCTGGTAGACCTATCGTACCACCATTAACTCTTTTGGTAACTGCCGTGACAGTCGCAACATCAGCACCCTTATCACAAATAGACCAAAGTTTGTTTGAATCAAAGAAAAACGCCGCAGAAGCCAAAGGATATTTAGTAGCAACTAAATCAGGATTAGACACAGTATCTTCACCAATGAACTTAGCAAAGTTTGTATAGTTATTCTTACCAGTCAATTGGATATATCCTCTTCCACGAAACTTGAAACCTTCACCTGTTGACTCATCACCATTACCCATTCTTCCACCATAAACACGTGAAGCAATCTTTTCAGGTTGACGAGCGTATGACTCGTTTAAGTTACCAGGGAAATACTTACCAAAGATTTTCTTAAGTCCGTCAGCAGAATAGTTAAGGTTTTCAGAAACAGCTTTAAACCCTCCTGACTCGTGACCACACTGAGCCAAGAAATGAGCCAATCTTAATGGGTTAGTGATATTGAATTTTTTAGCAGTTTCAGGGATTTGAGCAATCACTGCGTCAGGAATATGTCCTTTAAGATTTTGTAATTTAAATTCAGAACTTGTTGGGATAACAACATCTTCTTTAATCACTTGAGCTGTTTGAGTTGTTGTTCCAAACATTTTAGACCAAGTTCCTTCACCAACAATACCATCAGCAGTTAATCCGTTAGCCGCCTGCCATTCTTTAACTTTAGCCGCAGTTCCGTTACCGAAAATACCATCGGCAGTTAATCCTAGTTTTGCTTGGAGTTGTTTAACGTCTTCTCCCTTAGACCCAACTTTTAGTAACATAATCAATAATTTTTATTATAAATATGTTTAAAGTAAGGAAATTAAGCCGCCATAATCCAAGTTAAGAGCGAAGCAAATATGAAAAAGAATAAAATTCCCACCCAGATAATACCAGAATTAGAATTTTTTTTATTATTTTTTTTATTATAAAATTTTCTAACTTCCTCTCCTAACTCATAATTGTTAGGATATTTTTTAACCAATTCTTCAATATCTTGTGGTATCATAATTATTTTTTTGTATAAATATAAAAGTGTTCACCAATATCTACCGTATATCTTTCCATGAACTTACCCTGACAAGCCTCCTTAAGTTTTGGAGTTAAAGCAAAATGTTCATCCTCATCCAATGTAGGTTGAAGTCTAATCTCATACTCCATCTTATATGGAAGTTCCTTTTGTGTCACCACCGCCCATGATGGTAATACCTCTTTAAGATTTTCTAATATTGTCATAGTTTATAAGTGTCTATAAATAAAAAAACCCGTCAATTGACAGGTCAGATTAAAAAAGCCTGAGATTACAGCTTATGTTGAGAATCTTTTGAAGTATTATTGTTTCACTTCGTATCCACTTCCTTTTGAGAAGTACTTCTCAGTCACGGTCTTTTAGGTGTACCACTCCTTGAGGTCTAAGTTACTCTCTTCTTACTCAACTCTTTCCGAGGTTGCCACCCCAGTTCGTCCTTGCGGGATTAAAGGTTTTTCGTAAAACTACAGTCAGACTTGGGGTCTTTCTGTGCAATGAACGGCTCATTACTATGTAGTGACCTTTCACCTAAACCTGATGGACACTTTTCCTTAGTTATTTTGTAATAATGTTAGGTTTGTGTAGTAGATGTGTCAGAGTAGTGGTCCAACATAAGCTCTGTCTCCTTTTGAGCGACAGAATACTAAACTACTCCGTGAAGTGTCCCCACCTCCATATTTCAAGATTACTTCATAAAGAGACCTTGGTAGGTCTTCCTTAGGGATAGTAGCGACACCACTCGTTCTCCATCTTACCTTTCGGTTTTAAGTCCTCTATCATATTGGGACCCGCAATAGTGTAACTGGATGGTCACATTTCTTACAGAGTTCCTATGGGTTATTCTTATTGTTCTTCCGAACTCAACTTGAGAATCTACTTTCCCAAGTCACCCTCCCATTTTCCCTACGAAGTTATCCTCGGTACTAAAGGTTTGGTGATATCCCACTTGTGTACTTGAGTTCTCTACCCCTCACGGGGTTTCGAACCGCAGTCTCCTCAACACAGGGGAGACCACTTTATCCTACTTTCGTAGTTTATTTAAGGACCATACACGGCCCATTATCGTTTATCAGATTAAATGTCTCATAATCAACCCGAAGGTCTCATAATCAACTACTGAATGGATAATCTTTTTGTTTCAAAGAACGTATCGGACATTTCCGATTTGTTTTACAAACTTACGACTTTTTTTTCAATCTGTCAAGTAATTTGTGAACTTTTTTTTTGATTTAACTACCGAGTATCTTTCATTCCCTATAAGTGTTAAATCTTTTACAAACTTACAGCAAATATTCCGTAGTGTCAAATAAATATATCGAAAAAATCAAAAATTTAACACGTCAGTTAAAACTTCCTTAATACCTGATGACATATTAAGTTCTTTAATCTCTTCTAAAGTCATATAATCACATTCTGTGTGCTCAAAACCGTCCATAGCATTCTCTAAATCAGGAATGATTTTGGTGTCAGTCTTTAAAAGGAATACATGTAGAATAGTTTTTATCCCACCTAATTTATTATAACGATTAATTTTACCCAAAGGTTTAATATCTTCCTCAACTGGAACACCCATCTCCTCATAGAACTCTCTATACGCTGCATCCTTTGGGTCTTCACCTTCTTCTATTCCACCCATAGGTATTGCCCACTTTGATGGTTCATTAATCTCAGCAGTTCTCTTACAAACTAAACATTTATCATTTACTTTCACAATTATTCCAGCACTTTGTTTCATAGAAATATTTATTAATAAGTATGTTGTTAAAAATAAATAAAAATAGTTTTAATGTCAAAGTATTAATTGAAAGTTCTGAAACCAGTGAAGGTATGATGAACAAAACTTTTGACAATTTTGACGGTATGTTGTTCATCATGGGTGATGGTTCACATAGTTTTTGGATGATGAATTGTATTATCCCTTTAGATATAATCTTTATTGATAAGAACTTTAAAATAACTAAAATACATCATTACTGTGAGCCATGTGAGGTTCAACCTTGTGAAAGGTTTGTAGGTAAAGGAATGTATGTCTTAGAACTTGAGGGTGGTTCTTGTGAAGAGTTAGGTATCAGAGAAGGACAAGTTTGTGAATTCTTTAAATAAATTACTTACTTTCTTCAATCTTCTGTTGTAAAACATTAACAAATCTATTCTGTAACATCTTCAAAAACTTGATATAAGGTGAGTCTTCTTTTTCAGACTCGTACTTGTACTTACCTTGTGGTGGTCTCTTACTTCTTCCAATATAATTTAATCCTGATATATTTGTAATACACTTGTGTCCACCTGAATTGGCTTGGATAACTTCCCATACAGGAACTGAAACACTATCTAACACACTCCATTCTTCTTCAGTCAGTTCAGTTGATTTCTTTTCCATCAAAGATTTAATATCCATAAGTTCCTCAACACCATCTTTTTTATCCAAGTATTTGTCTCCGTATATTGCAGCAAAATCTTTAAAGGTAAATCCAACTGACTCTTCTTTTGCAGCAGTTTCAGAAACCCATTTAATTGTTGATAGTGGAACTTGTTTTTCTTTTAATTGTGATTCCCAATGTCCCAATACTTCTTGAGCAATTTCTCCCAAGTTAACACCTTTAAGTTCTCTTTCTTTTTTGAAAGGGTTACATGACGCTTGTAATAAACCAAGTGGCCAAGCAATAACAAGGAAGTCTGCTTCAGGGTTGTTTCTAAATGGGGTGTATCTATCATATGAGCCAGGTTTCATCATACTTCCACCACCATATTGAACAATAATATTATCTTTAACCTGAACATTCTTATGTCCTTTCATTGTCTGAACATAATCTTCTTTATTCTTTTCTAATGAAGATATGTCAGCATACCTATTTGTCTTCATTAATTCCTTAATCTTATTGAAGATTGAGAGGAGTGAAGGTTTACAATCTAACACTAATGTCTCTAAAAACCCTGGTTTACTTTTGAATGCTAATAATAATTTGTTTGTAACCAAACCTAATAACATTCTATTTTCTTTAGCACTCTTTTCTTTTGATGTCCCATAAACATAATTCATCACCATTTCAGGTGTGATGTTTTTGGAAGCGTAATCAGCACTATCAACCATAGATATTGTCGCAACATCTTCAGGTGTAAAAATTTCAGAAGCCGGAACAATCTGTGATAGAGTTTCAACATTTGAACGAGCTCCTCTGAACTGAGTTGACTTAGTTTCGTCAGCTCCGGCTTGTCTATCGTGGTGGTCGGTATGAACCACAAACATTGGTTTTCCGTGAGCAAAGTCTACAAGGACTGGCATAATTTCACCTTCAGCATCTGCTTTCTTAACCGCAAATTCCTTATCTCCGTATTGGATTACTTCAACATCAACAACTTTGATTCCGTTGTCTTCTAAATACTTTTTCATCGCTAATGCAGTTGCAACACCGTCTAAATCTTGGTGGAAGTATATCTTCGCTTTTTTGTATCTATCAGAAAGTTCTCTTATGTTTCTGATACCACCTTCGGAAATTATCTTTTTCATTAATAATAAATATTGTAACAAAAAAAAAGTTCATCATTACGATGAACCTTTTAAAGTAAAAAAGTAATATACCTCTTATTTTAAAGTTAACAAGTATTTCAACTTGTTAATTTCCGCTAACATTTCGTCTCTAATGTTTAATAAATCCGAGTCCATCTTTGGGTCATAGTCTTCAGACAATCCAACCAAATATTCACAAACTGAATTGATATATTCAGTTAACTCAAGTTCTTCAATATCACTACCACCTAAAGTATATCCACCTGAAAAACTAGGTCTTCCGTGTTTACCCATACAAACTTCAACAAACTTATCAATCAAATCATCAAGTGATTCGTATATTCCACCATAAGCAGAATGTCTAGCAAATGATTTTGTTTGCCAGTGTAATACTCTGAATTGAGTTTGTGTTTCTAATAAAAATTTAACAACTTCCGAATTTTTCATTACAATATTTTATTATAAATATATCAATAAATGAAAAATGGTGGTTATTGACCCCCATTTTCAAATTCTAATTTCTGTTGACTCTTTTGGTCAACAAAACTTTGTATTCGTTGTTTAGCAATTTCACAATAGTTTTCACTCAATTCAATACCAACCCATCTTCTGTCATGAACAACTGCCGCCACACAACTGGTTCCTGAGCCATTGAAAGGGTCTAAAACAATATCATTTCTATATGATAATATCTTAATTGCCTTTTCGGGAATATCCATCGAGAACGTTGCCTTTGTTAATGAACGAGTGTCAGCAAAGTATTTCCATTGTCCAAACACCAATTCCATAAACTCTTTCTTATCTTGTTCAGAATAAGCAACTTTGTTCTTCCCTTCTTCGGTTAGATAAGGTTCACCCTTCCATTGTGGTTCACCTTTAACTTTCTTGATGTGATTTTTCTTATAAGCAAGTATCACACATTCTTTTGGGTTGTAGATGTAAGGAGCTGATGGACTCATCCAAGAACCCCAAGCGGTTGTCTTACTTCTATGTGGTGAGTTCTCTTCAAGGTCAACAATACCATAAAACTTAAACCCAACTTTTTTCATCACCTGATAAAGTTCTGAAGCGAAGAATACTCTACCACCTCTGTCCTGTACGTTAACTTCATAGGGTATGTTAATCGCAATCCTACCGTCATCTTTTAATAAACGATAAGCCTCAGTTAACCATTTCTTCGACCACTTCCAATATTCATCCATAACAATTTCATCGTTATGTGTATCGTATTGGATACCTACATTATATGGTGGTGATGTTACAATCAAGTCAACCCAACCTTCAGGCATTTCACTCATCACCTCAATGGTATCACCATTCAGGACTCTGTTAATATAATTCTCAATCATTCTGTAATTTTTCTATCTTTTTTTCAATATACCATATGGCTTTCTTCAAGTCCTGAACCACGTTATCTTTTTTACCTGCACGTGATAGGTATTTAACCGCGTTACCCAAATAAAAATCTTTATCTAAATCCCAAGCGTCGATTACTTTGATTGCTTCATATGGATTATCTTTACCACCATAGTGTGATGGGTGATTAACCATTTCTTTTTGTTCTGACATAATATTCTTTTCCATATTTACTTTCTTCAAGTGTACCCTCACTTACAAGTTTTTCAATTCGTTTTCTTGTTTCATCGATTCCAACTCGTAGGATATAATCAGAAATATAATTAATATGAACTGGTTTTTCAAGTTTTCTTAACAGAACTTCACTAGGGTCTACATTGTTTCTCATACTCTTTAAATTTTTTGGCAACATCGTTATTTGTGAAAATGATGGAATCGGCTTTGAGGTAGTGATTAATAATAGTTAAATCTTTTTCTAAACTTTTGATTTGTTCTTCCCCTATTATTTTTTTGTTGAATCCCATATTACAAAAATACTAATCTTTTTTTAGATTTACAATTGTTTTTTTCTGAATTATGTAACTTAATACCTTTCTTTTAAAGATTGGTAGAAGTGTGTTTTCAAATGGTAGGTCGTTGGATGACATTAATTCAAAGATGGGTAAACTTATATCTTGAGTTAATTCATTTAATATTGTTCTGATTACCTTTTTACTTTCACCATCAAATATCAACTGAACCGAAAACTTACTGTCGTGTTTAACCGTATCAATACCGCCAGTTGTATATTTCCAAATCTTTTTGTTGTTTCCGTTAAGTGTAAAGAAGTAACCTCTTTCTAAATCCTGTTTCTTATTTTCGTTGGTGTGTTTGATTGAAACCGAGTCGTAGGTTAGTGTCCAAAGAGCTTTGATAACATTAAAGTATTCAAAAAACTTCGGTCCAGCATATTTTAATATCTTATTTAATTCTTCCAACTCATCGTCATTTAATGCTGGGATGGGTGTGAATTTAAGTTCATTAATTAATATTTCATCATCAATAACTTCAAACTTCTTGTTAACAACGATGTATTTAAACTCCGAAGACATCACTTGTAGATTAGCCAAGTGTAATGACATTTCACTAAATAAGGGATATAACTCAAACTTCTCAATCTTATCGTCACAGAACTTTAAAAAGTCCATCAACATATAATATTTGTGTTCGTAGTCAATTGGTTCTGTTAATAACCAGTCTGTCGTTAATCTGAAATGATTATTTTTTTTCGTTCTTCTTTTTTTTGGTTTGGTTTCCATTTTACCCTTCTATTTGTAAAATGTAATATGTTTCATCATTAAATTCAATAGTATCGTAATCACCATCGTAAGTGTTCAATGTGTGACCGATACCATCAGAACGAAGTAATCCTTCTTTGAACCCTTGTGTGTCTATATAATTTTCAATCTCCAAACCATAATTTTCTATTACGCTCATAGGGTCATCAACCAAATCATTAACTAAATCTTCAACCTTTTCCTCAATTAAATTTTCAGGAATAGTTTTATCACTATCTTTTAATTCATCCAACTCTTCGTTTAATTCATCATATTGTTCTTGTGATAAATTTTCCGAATCTTTCAAAAACAATTCAATTTCTTCAATTCTTTCTTGAACTGCTGGGTCTTCATATTCAAACTCATCTTCATCAAAATAGTCTTCTAAATTTTCTCTTACATTATCTTCTTCACTCTCTCTAAAATAGTCTTTAAGTTCTTCAACATCAATATAATCTTCAACAAAACTTTGATTAAAACCTTTCATTCCAATATCATCAATTAATTCATCAATTCTTTCATATGCGGACATGTGGGTGTCGTAATTATCACCAACCGCCCATCTTTCTTTTGATTCTTCTAAGTCGTTGGTTAACACATAGAAAACTCTCATACTATAATATTTGTAGGCGTAAACCAAGTTATATACGTCAATTCTTTTTTCAAGGTATTCAATTTCTTCTTCAACCGCTTCTAAATCCATCAGATTTTCATTATCTTCCGTTTCTCTTTCAATTTCTTCCATTCTTTCTTTTTCAGCGTAAAGTTGTTGTAACCTAGCATCATCACCAGGTTCTTTAGCCTCATAATCACCAGAAGATGAAGTCAAAAATTCAAATAAAACATTTGCCAAAATCGCAATCTCACTAGTTGCAGTTTCTAAATTCCACTCGTCCTCTTGTCGTAAATCGTTTTGTTTGGCTAATTCAATCTGTCTTTGTTTTTTGATTTGAATTTTTTCATACGGTGTTCCATATGTTGAAATATACTTATATTTAACACCCTCAAGAGAATTAATATTGGTATATGATAAATCTAAACTACCATTAACTGTGATATTTGTGATGTTATTAGCATCCGTATTTCTCAGACTTAAATCACCATCAATAACAATTCGTTTACCTCTGAATTGTTTCATATTTTGAACCAATTTACCGTTATAATTAGTGAACTTTAAAAAATTAATATATTGCTCAGGTGTTATAACAACACTCTCTTGTCCTTCTTCCTCAACCAACATCTGAACAACCTTTTGTATTTGTGATATATCTATACTAACTCTCATGATAAAAATTATATTAATAAATATTAAAATAACTATATTATTTACTATTAAATCACATGTGGTAAATATTTATAATAAAATACCAACAACATGGGATGTGGATGTAAAAAACAAAACGCTTCACCTGAACAGGTGAAAAAGTTAAGAACTGAGAGTATTAAAAACGCAGTTCAGAGTACTATTGATAAGTACTACAACAAAAACAAGAAAAAGTAATAAACCTCTAATAAATTAAAAACAATGAAAAACAACGGCGGTGGTGGTTGCGGATGTGGAAAATAATCTTTCCCGCAACATAAGAAAACTAAAAGGGGAATTTTTCCCCTTTTTTTATATTTATAATTATGGAATTTAAAATTTTCAAAAAATTAAACGAAGAAGAGGAAAAACCAGCACTAACATCTTTCCAAAATAAGTTAGTAAAACTTATTACTCTATTCCAAAACGGAGATGTTACTGAAGAGGATATTGAAAATGCCATGGGTAGTTTTGATAAATTTTTTGAGTTAATAGTTAAATATGATTTATCACATTATATTGACCCTTTTAATTCTGATTGGGCTGATTATCAAAATAAAATAATTTATCAAATTATACAGAAAGACCCAAATTACATCTATAAGATGATGGAAATGGAATTTTCAGATATAACTGAAATTGATGGGAAATATTATGTTGATTTAGAAGATTCAGGTGAACTAGCACAATTCTTCAGTAGTGGTAGAAACGATATTAGTGAAGATAGAATTGCCGAAATATTAAATGGAGATTATGATGGTTATTTTTATGGTGATTTAACAAATGATGTATTCAAAGATGTTTATGAAGACCTAGAACCAGAATACCAACAACAAATAAAAAATTATCTTAAAGAAGAATTACTTAAACTTGGTGAGTTATCTGTTGAATATAAAACACCTGAATTCATAGAAGATTTAGCTAAAGAACAAGGTGATGAGTCAACACTTAAATTAGATGATAATATTGTAACACAAATTATTAATGACAACAATTGTTTGGAATATTGTTTGAATAATCTTAGTTTAGACCTGAACCATGATTTATACTCATTATACTCAAGTTGTTATTCGTCGGTTTATGCTAACGAATTGTATGAATCACTTATAGGACAATTAGTCGGTGAGGTTATTGATAATAAAAAATCAGAAGAGTATAAATACAAAAAATACAACAACTCTAAAATTGGATACACAGATAGATATGGTGTAAGATATGAAGTTACAAACACCGCATATCATAATATTCAACTTTGGTTGGAAAGTAACGTAAATAACCAATATGAAAATTTAAATTATTTCAGAGGTTATCTCGACTTACTTAAAAACTTATTTGATAATGGTGACTTAACTTGGTTGAGTTCTGGTAGAGTTCCTGACTACCCCGATTTAGGTGACGTTAAAAAATGTCTTAATATTGAGTTTAATAGTTATTTATAATAACAAATTTATTCAAGATTTGTTAATAATTCCTTAACACACTTTCAACATTCCATACCTATATATTGGTATGATTAGTTTAATTTTTATTTCGATATTTTTATTTTTTAACGTTTCTTTAGTCATCCGAGACAGAAAAGAATATTTTAAATACAATAGAAAATAATTTACACTTTAACCTTTAAAATTTTAGTTTTAAAATTGAGTATGGAAAAAGAGAGTTGTATTTTAAATCAGGAATTTGTTAATAAGTTTGCAGATTTCTTATGTCAAGAAATAAGTGAAAATAATACTTACAAAACTAAACTATCCGTCGTTGATTGTAATAGTTTATTCATAATCAAAGGTTATACCAAGAACCCAAACGTACTTGTCCTTAACAACTTAACTGATAAGTTCATAGAACAAGAACAAGATAATTATTCAGACCTAACAGGACTTAACCTTAAGACATTAGACATCATAGATTACGACACTAAAGACGTGAACTTTGAGGACACTAATTTTGTATATAAGTTCCCTGAAAAGTTTGAAGTAAATAAACTATCCTCAATCACAATCCAATCAACTTTCCCTCACGGATATTCTAAAAATTACTTGGGTAATCTATACTCATACTTAACATTAATATCTCAGAAGACACAACCATACTTTAAATTCAAAAACCTATCTTTAGAATTTAAAACAGACAATGGTAATCTAACATTCACCAAACTGAATTCAGATAGTTACTATAGTCCTCAGTTACTACTTGAGATACTCAACGATAACTTTGAAGGGACTATCCCTGAAGATTTACATCTACCATCCAACCTGTTCTTAAACGTTCTTTAAACACGTTTAGAATAACCTACGATTTGGTAGAAGTCCCTCTCACCATCAATATATTGTTTAACCATAACCAACAGATTTCTAAACATGAACGCTCCTGGTGTTTGTTTTTCACACTTGGAGAACAACTCAACAAACGAAATTAAAACTTCAATAGAATAATAACCACATCCTTGTAACTCAAGATACTTTGGTGTTAGTTTATTAACATACTGTAACTGGTAGGTATCTCTTGATGTCTCACAATTAAATGGTTCGGTTTCATCATAGATTTTTATCAGGTCATCAATAAACCCTTTAATAACATTCGGAGCACATTGTTTCTTAGCAATCAAATCAACAATCCAATGTGTATGTGATGGTGTCCGTAATCTCTTACCTTCTTCCTTATGTTTTACGATAAAATCCAAATCAGGACGAGCTCCTCTTCCACCTTGATAGATAGCAATCTTTGATGTGGGGTCAACTTGCCAAAATGTCAAAGGGGTATGAACTACCCCTTTCTTTTTAAATGTTAGTTCCTTCATGGAACAAAACTACAAAATATTTTTGATAATTCCAACAGCTTCGTTTATGTCTTGGAAATCTCTGTCGGGAGCAAATAACTTCGCTTCTTCTGTTTCAGTATCAACAATCATAAATGCCGGAACAAAATCATTACCAGTCACTTCAACAAAAAGGTTATACTCCTCTTCGTGTTTTTCGATGTCTCTTTCCTTAAATTTAATCTTGTTTTCTTTGAGTTGTTTTTTAAACTCCGTACACCAATGACATCCTTTCATAGTATACGCAACCAATAAATTAGCCATTAGTTCTCAATGTGTTCAAGGATTAGTGATGATACGGTATCTGCCGGTTTTAAACCAACCATTGTATGTGTGTCAACACCTTCTTTATAGAATTTTAAAACTGGTACATTTCTAACGCCCAAACTTTTTGAGAAATTAATATCACTCTCAACGTCAAACTCATAAATTGGTACCTCAGTTGTAATTTTCTTTAATTCTTCTGTTAATTGTTTACAAGGGCCACACCATGTGGCATACATCTTTAATATAAAATCTTCCCCGTTATTAATTTTTTCTTGTATCTGAATACTTGTTAATTGTTCCATAACTTTAAATATTTTTACTTTCTTTTTTTTGTTTCAAAAGTTGTGCAATGAAGAACTTAACCTCATTCAACTTTTCAGCATTATAATATATTTTTATTTTATATTCAACCCCATCAGTTTTAGATAAATAAATAAAACTACCATTAGGTAGTTTACATATCAAATCAGATATAATTTCACCATCTGAATATTGGGTGGAATTGATAAATACTTTTTGAATATTATCCCTTTCAATAAAATCTTTTGGTATAAACTTATGTCCGTCAGATAGTTCTAAGATTGAAAGTAATCCTTCCTTTTCTAAAAACTTTTCTTCAAATAGAAATATCTTTTTTTCGTTTACCATTCAAAGTCAATGTAAGGTAAGTCGTCCCCAATGTCAATTGAATTTGTTAAATGTTCCCAGTTAAGTTGTCCGTCTTTATCAAAAACAAAGTTATATTCTTTTCTTCCACCACCAGTAACAAACTCAGCAATAGGATTACCCCACACTCCGGTAGTGATTGTTTTTAATGTAACATCTAAATAAAAAATTGCATCATCCCAAGTATCATCTAACACATTATTAAACCTTCCAAGTGTCTGAACTCGTTTAAAATTAATTGGTTGGTTAACATTCATACCAAACTTACCGATTGACGGTCTATATTCAATTGACGCTCTCTCCCCGTCTTCCTTACGAAGTGATATAATTAATGATGAAGGTCTATCTTGATAAGTTCTAACACAATTAGACTGATGTACTGACTCATTAACATATTCTTCACTACTTTGTAAAACAACAGGGGTAAATACCATACCATCTTTTGTTATAATTGGTCTTGAAACTCGTTCAACAAATTCATTGGAGTATTGTCTTGAATATTTTCCTCTGGTGTAAAAGTCAACTTTATCTGACCAAGTACTATGTTCAGCGTTAAATTCTTTCAAAGTTTTAGACATCCATTTAATCGGCTCGTTTCTTGATAGAACATCAAAAAATCTTACGTGGTCGTAAAAACTATGAGTAGATGCTAAATGGTCTGTTTTAGATATTAAGTAAATCTGATAACAATTACTCATATCCCTTTTACTGAAATTTTCAAAGTAATGTCTTACAGGTTGAAATGGTGATTCGTCAATTTTAGTATTAAAAATAATACACAATTCTTCTTCAGGTCTTTGTAAAATAAAATCTCTCCCAAAGATATCCATCAACATTTTAATACTTTTGAAACAAGGGTTTTGGACTTTGTGTAACACTTTTTTGATTTTCTCTGAACTTACATTGTGTAATTTCATGTAAGTATCAACCATCTTAAACCCGTTTTTCTGATAATCTTTTTTAGTTGGTTTTGGATATACCTTGTAATACCCTCTCCAATTGTCAGGTTTCTTAACACCTTGTTTGTCCAACAAACATCCAAATAAAGACATCGGTAACTCAGTGTAGTTTAAAACTTTTTCAGCTCCGATTTTAGATAAAAATAGATTAATACCTTCAATAATTTCCAAATTATATTTTTGGGTATCATCTAACCCATTCATAAATGAATGATAAGCATCCGTAGTTAACGATATCGGGAATGAGTTTCGTCTAAGAACACTACCCTTACCCTTACCTCTTTTTTTATGGTATTCAGTGTTTTTACCAACCGTAAAAATATTGGTTTTCTTATTAAATGTAATGTAGTTTAATTTGGTACTTTTACGAAAAAATACTTCTCCAGCCTTTCTATGTTTCCCACAATAGAATACTTTTAAGCAAATCTTATCCTCATTCTCCTCAACAACAAAAGTACTTCTTTGTACAGTTACCTCACAAAGAGGATTACCATAGTTTTTTTCAAACTCTTCTTTACTACCATTTACAGATTTATCAAACGTATAAAACAAATGTTTACCATCAAAATGGTCTCTAGGATTTGACTTACGTAATGTAAATAATGGCTCGTCATCCTCATTAAAATCGGAATTATTCTCCCCCACCGAATTGTAGGGGAGATAGTGACCGACATAATATTTTTCGTTGATGAGTGTGAATAGGTTGTCCATTAGCAAAATGTTTCAGCTAGTTCCCAAAGTTTTGTGTTAATCATGTTATCCATATTCAAGGATTGGATACCCTTTACTGAACGAGTGTTACGTCCTTGTTGTTTGATGAACCCTCCACGGATTAACTTCTCTTGTACCACGTTGAAGGTAGTCCAAAGGTTGTCATCACTATCACCATCACGAAGTGGGTCAATGATTGTTTCTAAAGTTAGAGTTGAAATATCCTCGGTGTTCTTCCAACGGATACCAACTGCCTTAGATACGAAGTCAATCTTTCTTTCAGTATCCATAGTCACTTCCATCATACGGGTTACTGACTTTTGGATTTTTGGAGTATTCAATACAAACTGCTCAGTAATCAATTCAACATCACTCATACTCAAGTTCAAGTGAGTTTGTTTCATGTCCCCAAAGGTTGATACAGGAACAGTCAAACCGTTACTACATACAAGTCGGAATAAACCTGCCCCTACTTGGAGAGTTGAAGTTCCGTTGTGTGAGTTGGTGATTACCGCCTCTAATAACGAGTCACCTACTTGTGGAAGTTCTGCGTTACGAAGACGAACTTGGTGTTTACCAAATGAGCTCTTACCCACTTGTTTTGCTCCGCTCACTTGCCATCCGTTTTGGATGAACTTGTCAACTACATCAATGGTAGGAACCATAGTGTAACGGTCAGACAATTTTGAAAGTTTTTCAGTTTGGAATAACGCTGGTACTGTTGTTTTTAAATCTTGTAGGTTCATAGTGTTTATTGTTTTATTTCTACAAATATAGTAAACTTTTTTAGATGTGCAGCATATTTATTTAGAAAATAACAAACTATGAAAAAACTATTAGATATTTCTTCTGAAGAAAGAAACAGAATACTTGAAATGCACCAAGAAGCTACAAGAAAAAATTATTTGACTGAAGCACCATTAGAAACACCACTTGGTAGTGCTAGAATTGCTAATCCACAATTACCTATAAATTCAGCACCAATGTTTTATATTACAAGTTTATTTGCGCCTAACGAACTTATTAAGTCAACATTGTATTTGTATAACCCTAATACTCCAACACTAAGACAAAGTTCAGGAGAAGCTAAAATTTTAAGTAGAGCAGTAACTGTGACCGAGTATGGTAAAAAATTAGGGATTGACCAAAGTAAAGTTAAAGTAACAATACCAACTGGTAGTATATATTATGGAGTCCAACCAGGTACTAAACTTGGCGAAGTTGTTACACAAAAAATAGGTGATTATATAGTAGCACCTGTCACAGTATCATTCCCAGCACCTCAAACACCATTTAAAAGTACACCAGAAACCGCTAAACAACCGGTTATGACAGTTACTTTTGAAACTAATGATAAAAATAAACCTACTCAATCTATAAATGTTTATTTTGCAGATAAAGCAGGTGTTGCGGTAGGAGCAGAAACAACACCTCGATAAATTTTAAAAAAATATAACAAAAAAAAGGTCTTTTTAAAAGACCTTTTTTTTGTTTATTAATTTTTAATTAACAATTTTAAATTTTGTAAAGTTCCAAGCCATTGTTTTACCTGTAACCTCATTAAAGTATGTGTAAACAACGGTGTTTTTATTATTATCAATTATCAACTTTACATTTGTGTTATCTTTAGTTCCTCCGTAAGTATCAATAATAACTACTTCAAAGACCCCATCATTCTCACTAAAAGATTTAATCTTCTTAGTACCTTTAGTTTCACGAATAACAAAATCAACAGTTTTATTAGTAGTGTCAATAACATAAGAAGTTTTAACTTCAAATGGGTCATTATCCCACAATGGATTATCAATTACTTCAGTATAATCTACATTACCGTAGTGTGTAAACTCTTTAACTTCGGTTACATTAACCGTGATGGTTTGAGAAAATACAAGAAGACTTACGACTGAAAACAAAAAACTCAAAATTAACTTTTTCATTGTGTTTAAGTATTAAAGGGTTAGTGACTAATTCTTTTACAAATATATATGTTTTTTTTAATTCCACAAACTTTTTTTTGATTTTTTTTTCAATTAAGAAAAATAATCCCATAGTTTGTTTTGATGACAGGTGTTTTAATCTCTATTGGATTAACCTTTTTGTTTGTTTCATCATACATACCAACAACAATATCAATAAGCTGTTGCTGAGTAAGGATAAGTTCCAAACCATTCTCAAGATTTTCGTAAACTTTTTCTTTAACCCTTTCGTAAAAAGTATTTTTCTTAAGTTTCCCAATTAAGTCAATCAAGTCGTTGGGGTTCTTTTCGAAGAACCCTATCAACTGATTTAAGTAAATTTCCGCATCTACATTTTTCATAGGCAGTAAGATTAGGAAACAAAGATATAACTAATTTATTAAACTACATAATAATAACCATCACCTTCCTCATGTAAAACATCTTTAAGTTCTTCAGGAAGTTTAACGTTACTTCCACTTACATTCAAGAAACCTAACATAGGTAAATCTTTAATACACGCTGGGATAGTCGTTAACTGAGGGTTGTTTGGTAAAGCAAGTAATAGTAAACTTGTCAAATTACAAATACTATCAGGAACAGATTTAACCATACCACCTAATAAAAGTGTTTGTAACTTATCAAATCTTCCAATACTTTCAGGAACTTCAAGAGCAATTGTTTCTTTAATGTTCTTTGAAGTTTGGATGATTAATTGCTCCAAGTCATCTGGTAGGTTGTCAAACAATTCTTTAAATCCATATAATCCAACAAACTTACCAGCCGAAGATTCAGGATAAACAATATCAACTCTCTTACCATTCTCTTTAGCCAATCCTTTAGCAAATTCAGGTTTGAAGAAATCTTTAAGTTCAGCCAACTTACCTTGTAACATTTCAACAATATTCACACTTCTATCGTGTCTATCCATGAATTGATTAGACTGGAAGTGCCACTGGTATCTTTCAACAGGAAGACCTGATTTCTTACCCACGTCAGAACTGTCATTAGGTAAAATAACATATAATGGCCCTTGTTTAATATAAGTGTTAAAATAATTCAAACCAGGTGATGAAGTACACCATCTTGTTTCACCCATATCAGGTTCGTGATAACCACCAAAGAAACAAGCCGCATTTTTACCAAGTTCAGTTTGGTCTTCAATTTTAACCACAGTCCAGTTCGGCCCTTTAAATGCAACAGTCGAACCAGGGTATTGGTAAGTTGATTTAGCCTGTTCTTTTTCTTGTTTAGTTCCTTTTGTTTTTTCTAACTTAAAGTCCTTAACTGCATCAAATAATGTATCAACTGTCAATTTATTAATATCTCTTTTGTCAGCGTCTAATTGACCTTTGAATCTTTCAAACTTCTTTAAGTCGTCAGTAACCTTGTATAAATCCTCAAGATATAAATCACGATATCTTTTAACTAATTGTTTATATTCAGGTGAACCAACTTCAACATCCGCTCTTTCATCACTAAATGATGGTTTTAAGAAATTCTTTAATATCCAGTTAGTATACTTACCAACCTTAACAATTTCCATTTGTTCAGGTGTTAAACTATTAATATTTTGAAGTAAACTTTGCGGAGCTCTTGTTGTAGGGTCAGCAAAGATAATAGTTCTCAATGTTTCAAAAGGGATTTTACCTGGTTCAGGTTTTTTTCCACCTTTATCAACTAATTTATCATATAGAAGGTTAAATCTTGAATCTTCTAAAATAATGTTTGTTAAGATATTAGTAAATTTCATTTCTAAAGTTTTTATATAAATATATCAATAATTCATAATTAATAGTTCTTCACCCATATTTTGGGACTTTCCTTTCTTCGCAGCCGCCGCTTTAGCGAATTCTTTCTTTTCCCATTTATATTCCTCCTTTGGGAACCACTCATTCAATAACTGAAAATCGTAGTAAGATAAACTAAACTTACCCTGAATTCCTTTCAAACAATCTGCTAATCTTTCATGGTCTTCCCTATCAAAATCGTGGTTTGAGTAATAGTTCTCAGTCTTCCAATATGGTGGGTCAACATAAAAATATGTTGTCGGACTATCAAACTCTTTAATCACGTCTTCAAAATCACCCAATCTAAACTCTGATATTTTATTGAAATGTTCTACCCACTCAGGTTTAGATAATTTATCTCTAAAGGTAAGATATTTTGACTTATACTTACCCTTCAAATCAATAAAACTTGAGGTCTCAGGTTTTGAACCACTGAAAACCTGTGTCAGAACATAGGCATATTTTGCTGCAACACCATAATCAGGATAGTTAATTGTTAAACCATGAGAGAAAATTTCCTTTTGAAACTCATTAAATTGTTCTTTGTAAACTGGTGGTGTCACTTCCACTCCTTGTTGTTGACACGGAATGTTATTAATCGCAGATAACAAAGTCTCAGGGTTCTGAAGACACATAAACAAATTATAGTTCAACGGATTGAAGTCGTTATAAACAACTCTTTTCAAATTAGGATATAATTTCAAATCCATATTGAAGAAACACCAAAACATACCACCAAACGTTTCAACATACGTTTCCATATCTGTTGGGTAGAATGGGACAATCCACTTACCTATCTTACTCTTACCACCAATATAACTTAACATACTTTTTTTTCTAAAATATAGTTTTAATCTTGGTATATATCAACCTTATTAACTCTCTTACGGGAATAAACCTTACCTGATGGTACAACTTTTGTAATCATATTTCGTCTCACAATTTGAGCGACGTGACGAAGATTAAGTGGTAGTGTTTCCTGTTTCATAAGACAAAGATATATCAAAAAAAGTTTAAATTTTATTTTTTTATTCGGGATATTCTATTTATATTTGTATTCAAGTTAAACGAATGGGGTCAACTTAATAACCCAACCAAATCATTAAGTCGGAATTGAACCACGGTGTGTTCAAAGGCAAAAGCCTCAACCGTTAGGTGAAAAAGATAGAAACCCTCATTACATCGGATGTTTTGGGGGTTTTTATTTATACGTAAATTTGGAAATCGTTTTTACCAGTGGTGTAAAATCTTTTCTTACGGATGGTAGTGACAATATTGATTTGGAAATTATAACAATCTTGTTCTTCTAAATTAGTAACAACATTGAGGAATGGATAATCTTTTTGTGAAACTACTATTGATGAATCTTGTCCTAACTCTCCCTCTTTAATACCATTTAATATTTCAGGTAATCCAAGATTTAATATGTTTAAGATTTCATCATTAGTAATTACTTCATCTTTACCATGTCTAAACCTTTGTGTATTACCATGTGCCGAGTTTTCAATAGACACTTTTACTTTAATGTCCCCAAAAAGCTTTCCAATCCTTTCTTCCTTTATTATGTTTTTAATACAATTTAAAAGTCTCATAATTATAAATAATGGAAAACATGGAAAATTTAAAAAATTCAGAAGAAAAAACTTGTACTAAATGTCAAAAAACAAGACAAAAAATGACACCATATATTATTATGTCTGTAGTTGTTTTAGGTTTAATAATTTATGCTGTAGTCGACATCACAAAAAACATTATTGAATTACTTGCTAAGTAATTCAATAATTTTTTCTTTTACCATATCCGATGTTATCTTTTTAGAACATTCAAACATCTTGTCATTTCCTTTATTTATAGGACACCAATTCCAATCACCTGGGTCTAATCTAAATTTATTAGCACATCCTCTACAAGTATTTTCAGGTGCGCTTACTTTATAAACGTTTTCATAAGGTTCGTTAAACTCTTCCGTAAATCCTGATATCAATACCGTTGGGATATCCAAAGCCCATGTAACCCATGAAATACCACTTGATATTCCAATAAAGAATTCACAGGTGGATAGTTCTTCTATCAGTTTATAGATTGAGCCAGGAGGGTTTTGTTTAGCACCTTTAGGATAATAATTACCCATATACCCATCTTCCTCTTTTGAATAGATAATCACCTCATAACCAAGAGATATTAGATAATCAGTAATCTCTTGCCACCCATTTGGGTTGTTCCAGTATTTTGATTGGGCAGTTGAGTGAATACCAAGTCCAACTCGTTTTTTCTTTATCTTATTAGGATTTTTAATTAAAGGTTTTACCTCTTTATATTCTAATCCTAAAATATCTGTTGCAGTTTTTTGTAGTGGGCCTAATTTGAAATCACTTGGGTGTCTATCCGTTCTAACATTATCACCATCATAGAACCAACCTATCTCATACATTGCATATAGATTATGAACGGTACTTCCAGGTGAAACAAATTGTATCTCAGGATATTGTTTTACAAATAAATCATTAAAGAATGTTGAACAAATAACCTTACAATTGTGTTTCTTTCTGAATTCCTCAGCGTAAGGTACCCAAGCAAATGTATCACCCAAAGATTTTGAATCTAATGCAATATATACTCGTTTGTTTTCAGCGTTGTATTTCTTTTCACTGATTAAATTACCTTCAGAATAAATTTTTAAAGTATATTCATCAAAATACTTCTTACTTAATCTGACCCACATATTACAACCAATCTCCTCACGATATTCACAGTTACCATCCTGATTCCAAAACTCAACCAAATATCGTTTATCACTATTACCTTTAATCTCTACCAACGCTCCGTTGATGTAATGATTAATTACTTCAATTTTTTCAACCATCTCTTTTGGTTTTATTTCAGTATTTTCAAATACTTTATCAAATCTTTGTTTTGTCTCAAGACTATTCAAATTTTTTCTACTGTTAATAAGGTCTTCGTAAATTCTAACCATCCTTCTGGTAATAACACTCCAATCGTATTTTTGTCTATCTAATTCAGTGTTATTTAAATATAAATCATAGTTGTCAATTACTTGTTTAATACCACTAACTATTTGATTTACATCTCTTTCAACTACAACCATTCCTTCTATTGTTTGTGAACCCAAATAAGTACCAACAACTGGCATATTACAAGACACAGCTTCTAATAATGTTAGGTTTGGGTGACCAGCTTCTAACATAGAAGGATGTAAGAATATTGAATGACTTTTATATAATTCTAATATCTGTTCTTCATTCGGATTTGAGAACATTAAAGTTAATTTATCGTAATTTAATAAGTCGTTATGATGTTCAAAAAATATTCTATTGTTTTCAGGGCCGGCAACAGTAATAGGTAAATCTAATTTGATTGCCGCTTCAATAGCATATCTAAATCCTTTTCTATCGTAGGTTGAATCACCTCCAATACCATTGTTCGCTAAACATAATAATTTATGTTCAGTTCTTTTTGGGTTATCATTCTTAAAGAACTCTGTATTAACCCCGTGTGATAAATAAAACAATTTATCTGTTTCATCAAAGTAATCAACTAAAAACTCAGCATGAGTAAAAGATACCACAGACCTTTTAATTGCCTCTAAATTTTGTTGGTAGTTAGATGAGTCCTTACCATAATAAACAACGTGGTGGTCATGTAACGAGAAGATATAAGGGATACCTCTGTTTGCAGCCTCAATAGCTAAGTTAGCCATATGAATATGAATAATATCACTACTATTAATATCCACTTCATTAAGATATTTTATATCACATTGGTGTCCTAATTCTTTAATGTTATTGTAATATTCCCATATTACTTTTTCAACTGCACCCCATCCATTCGGTGGTATTGTAATTATTCCTGGTGTTACTTGTGTTATTCTCATATTACTATAATAATATTTTTAGTTATTAACATAAACAGGTATATTAAAATTTAAAGACAAATCTTCATATTCTTTTAATGTATTGTTATATATTTGATTATCATCAATAAAAATTCTAATTTCAACGTCGTCAGTATATAATTGATTATCATACGGGTCAATAATATCAAATTTATACCAACCATTACTAAAAGTTTCAAAATATTTAAGAATAGTCCTACCTTTATTAAAATTTTGTAAAATTGCAATTTTAATTACAAATTTATTTTCAGACAATAATTCAACAAAAAAATCAGATATATTTTTTTTAATTTTTATTTCAAAATTTGTTAATTTTTCAGTTAAATTAAAATCAACTATTTCAGTTTCAAAATTTTTTAAGTATTCACCATAATGTATATCACCAAATGACTGACTCGAATCTCCCCATGAATTAAAAATTTCATCAGAATGATTAGTATGTCGTTTACTAATTTTTTTGTGGGTAAATAAATCTTTATTTATATAAATTTTTTTATCTACTATTTTGTATTTTCTATTAAAAATAGAATATGATATGTGTTTTAAATTTTCCGATTTTGACAAATAATAAATGTATTTGTCATAATTATAACCCCACCAAACAGCCTTTTTAAAATGAGATAACCTTATTGCAAAATCATCATCTTCAAATTCAGCCCCAATAAATTTCTCATCTAGCATTCCAACCCTTCTAATTAATTCTTTCGAAAATCCAAAAAATCCAAAACTAACAACTGACACAAAACAATACCCATTTGAAAGTTTATCTATCATAAATTCAATATCTTTAGATGTGAAATTTGTTTTAGGATTACAAAAAATCATAAATTCACTGTCAGTATCATCTATCGCATCATTAATCATTTGAGAAAATGAAACATACTTAGATAGATTCCTGTCTTTTCTATACCATCTTTCAATTTGAAATTTATCCGAAAGTTTTGTTAATTCACATTCTTGTCTTTCAATATCTGTATCATACTGTGACAAAAAACAAAAAGCAAAATTATTAATTACTATCATAATATTTTTAATTTATTTTAAAAATATTTTATTTTCTTTATCAATAAATGACTCACCATCAGCCTGAGTCGTTATTCTCTTCTTTAGAACACCCATAGTTAATCTCTGTTCCGCACATATAATATTAAAAAATGTGTCAGCACAGTCCCATCTATGCGTTCTCAACTGATTCATAATTGTTTTACGTGATTTTTTTGAGAACATAATACATTGTAAACCAATTATTTTATTTGTTATAAACAATAAATCCTGATTAGGTATTTCTCTAACAACATCTGATTGATGCCATCCGTAATCTAAAGTCTTAGTATCACCAAATGAAAAATAAGAAATATCTTCCTGATTAACAATACTACAAACCTGATTAACTTTATCTATAAATTCTTCAATTGGAACTTCAATAATACAGTCCCCTTCACATACAATTAAAAAATCCAAATCGTTATCAAATTCTGATAATATCCCAATTTTAAACGCCTCAAAACATCCATAGTGAGCCGGAGTTAAAGCGTTTCCATATTCAGGGTCATTAACGTCTTCATATTTACCCATCCTAACATTATGTGGTCTAACACTGGTATGAACAGGTGGTAATGAAATATATAATTCATTTTGATGTAACACATATTCAATTCCATAAGGAATTACCTGTTGTACAGATTTTCTCGATTCTTTTTCTCTGTGTTCATTTTGTGTTGTCTGTAAATGAACTAATTTAATTTTATAATTCATATCAATTTTTTATAAACGAACCCCATAAAACTTGTTTAAAATCATCATACATGTATGTACTTAAATTAAGTTCAGGTAAATATCTTTCAATATTTTTATAATGCGACTCTGAGTTTGTTGGCCAATTTATTCTTTGTTTAATAACATTATATTCTTCATCACTATGTGAATAATCGTGAAGCATTATAACATCATTCTTTTTCAAGTACTTTGAATATAATCGAAACTCAAGTTCCTTGTCCCCACCATCACATAAAAAAAGAGTTCTCCCTGAATTATTAATTAAATCACGAATATCTCTCATAATATCAATATCAAAACAATCTCCAATTCTTAATTCAGTGTCTTTAAGATTATTAACTTCACAATAATCAGGATTAATATCGTAAGAAATTATTTTACAATTGTCTGATTTATTTTCAGACAACCATAAAGTGAACGCACCTGTAAATGTTCCAATTTCAATTATTAATTCGAAATTTTTTAATATTTTAGGAAAAACATCAACAACAAATTGACTTTGTGCCGACCTATGATAAGTGGTCTTTGGCACCCATAAAAAATTGTAATCCATTATCTTAAAGAATTGTTTAAATTATATGATGAATTTTCATCTCCAATATGATAACAAATTCTTTCTGAATGTAAAAAAGATTTGAATCTTTTTGAGAATCTTATTGCAAATTCTAATTCAAAAGAATCCATATTATTATTAAAAGTGTCAATTTGATTTAATTTATTTACATCATGAATTGCCGGTCTAAAACCAAAGTATGGCCAATTAATATATTTAATCCACAATCCCTTAACCGCATGTAAATCTTCTTCAACAGTATCATCAAACAAAGGTTCGTTTAAATAATGTTTATCAGAATAATACCATTCCCAAAAATTACCAATCACTCTCGGTTGAAATAACTCTTTTGGGAATATCTTTTTTTTCCAAGAGAATCCTACCATACCAACATCTTCATTATTTTTTAATAATTCAACTCCTTCATAAAGGTTAAATGGATTTTCAAAAAACCAATCATCTTCCAAATGAAAAACATAATCAATATTAAAAAATTTAATATCTTCTTTCCATTTTTTCATTATTTCCAAATGTCTTCGATTAGTATTAAATGAATTAGTATTAAATCTTTTAGACACTATTAAAGTTTCAGGAAATAATCTATTCAGTAAAGAAAACATTATATCTCTATCTTCTAAAGAAGAAGAATCATCGTAGTGGATTATAATATCAATTAAATTTAAATCTTCACATTCTTTGGTAAAAGAAATTATTGTTTTTTCAAATAAATCAATTCGTTTACAAGTTGTTATAGTTAATCCAATCATGAAAAAATAATGTAATCAAGAATATTTTTATTTATAAAATCATATAAAAATTCATCATCTTGAGTATCGTACACTGATATTTTTTCAACTTTATTTTCAAAAATATTAAATGACCAATGTCCATAATTTTCTAACCCGTGGTATATAGTTTCTAAACTACCATCAATATAGTTAACAACTATTTTTCTTTCCGACCTAAAATGATTGTAATTGTAGGATAATAACATTATAGAATTTTGTCCTGACATATTATAAAGTTTTGTAGAACATCCTTTGAATTTTGAAGATACATTACTAACAGTTGTTTCCGTATTCCATAAGGTATTTTGGAAATCAGTGTTCATATCAACTTCTCCGTCTTTTCGAATTATTAAACCATAATCTTTTCTATTTATGTTATCATAAAGATATTTTTCAACATTTATAAAGTCAGTACCATACCCATTATTTTGTAAATAATTTTTATAATCTTCCTCACAATTAATCCTATTAATTATCTGTTGGAAGTATTCTATTTCACAATAAAAATAATGGAACGAAACATCTCTACCTTCATTAAAATAAAACATTCCCTTTTTGTTTTGAGTAGAACAAATCACTGGTACAGTTGTCATATATTCATAACCTTCTTCACTATATAAATCATCAACTTCAATTCTTTGGAAATGTGTAAACCCAAATGACTTACACAAATCTAATGAGTTAAACAAATTAACCATAACAGGTAATCCATGTTTTTGTATTGTGTTTGTAACTTCATGAGTTGTTAATGAACCAAGGTTTTTCCAAAAAATAACTGGTTCGGAATTAGTGTATTCACCTTCAAAAAGAATATTATTTGAGTTATATAAATGATAATCAACAATTTTTAATATATGTTCAGGAACAATAGTATTAGACACAAGAAGTATTGTATGGTTATACTTTTTTAAGTTATTAACACATAACTCCAACTTATTTAAAACATTTTCATTATGAATAAAACAATCAACTATTGTTATTGTTTTAAACTCATCTTTAATATTTTGTTTTTTGAGTTCATTAGAAACTATTATGTTTTTTTTGTTTTTTTCCTCTTCTGAAACATTTGAAAACATACCATCATTTGATATTCGATAAATTCCCCCACATTTATGAATACACTTAATTAAACCGTGTTTACTAATTTCATAATTGAGTGGCCAATCAACATAAGGTAAATTTGTAAAATAATCCTTTATTAAATTTGGAATGTTTCTAAACACCCTTGCAAAAGATGCGTGATTGATAGTTAATAAATCATTTGTTGTTACATCGTCAAGAAATGAACTAATAAACAATTCAGGCACTGTAGGTATCTTGGTACCATCAGGATACAAGTATCTTGTTCCTGTACAGACCATACTATAATTTGGGCTGTTTTCTAAAAACTCAACTTCTTCATTTAAGATTGTATAATTATCAAAATAATCATCACCATCAATATATGCAATGTATTTTGTTTTACAGTAATTTAATAAAGTTCTAATATTTTCAAGAGCACCTAAATTAACATCACCATTTAAAATAACTAAATCAGGATACTTTTCTTTTAATTCAACTAAAACATCTTTAGTATTGTCTGTTGAACAATCATCTCTAACTACTACCTGAAAACCATAGGTGATTTTTTGTTTATAAATTGAATCAACACACTCCTTGAGGTATTTCTCAAAATTATATGACGATACAATGACCGAAAGTAATTTTTCCATTATTTAATTTTATTTACAGGAACCCCAACATAAGTTCCAGGTTTATCTATATCTTTAACAACACTTCCATTCATCCCAATTATAACATCATCACAAATTGTTATCTTTTCTCTTATTGATGAGTTATTACCCATATAACAATTATCACCAATTAAAACACTACCTGAAACAACAGAACCAGCCATAGCACTAAAACAATCACCTATTACAACATCGTGTCCGATATTAACATTTCTATTTAAAATAGCATGATTACCAATCTTAACATTAGTAGTTATAACACAATTAGCTCCAATAAATGAACCTTCACCAATTACAATATTTCTATTCAGTAAAATTGATGATGGGTGGATAAATGAAAAATATTTAGTATCTTCAGGTAATGATTTTTGAATTCTTGACCTAACCTGACTATCAGCAATTGCAATCATAATTGAATATTCTTTTGAATTAAATTGTGATAATGGTAATGTTTTATCCTCCCCTTTGAAATACTCATCTTCAACAAATCTAGTTACATCATAATTTGTATGTGCAATTACTTCCCTTAAATGACCTCCATTACCAATAAACGCTTTCTTAATCATATTTTTTTTAAATAAAATGCATCACCCCAAACACCGTCAACATTCCATGTCTCTTGTCTTTGAAATCCAAATGGCAATAAAAACTCATCAAGTTGTTCAATAGACGGACAACCATCATACATTTCAATCAAATTAAACTCTGTAAATATATAATCAATATTCTTTAAAGTATTAATTGAACCTTTAAGAGCATTTAACTCATATCCTTGTGTATCTAAAACTAAAACATTACAAGAAGTTATATTATAAAAATCTAATGTACTTAAAGTAATGTTAATAGTGTTTTCATCACTAAATTTAATATGTGGGTAAAAACTTTGATGTTCCTTAGGTTTCAATAATGAAGAACTTTGTTGTCCATTACCTTCATCAAGATACATTTTGTGTATACCATTTCTTTCACCTATCGCAACATTATAATAAAATGTGTTAGGTTTACCATTTAAATTTTTAGATAGTTCTTTATACACATGTGGTATAGGTTCAAACCAATATGTAGATATCATACCAAATGTTCTTAAATATTCATCATACTCTTGACCAACATGGGCACCAACATGAATTACACCAGTAACATTAAAGTTGTACTTATGTTTATATTCGTTGAAACCTACAATCATTTATAGATATCAAATTTTGATAGGTCAGGGTATGGTAATTCCAAATCCTCGTTGTGTTTAGGTGTACCATCCATATTATAGAACTGATTCATAAGTAATAAACCTCTTGAAGCAATTTCAGGCATCATGTAAAAATTCCATCCTAACATGTCAAAATTATCATCATGATATGAAACTTCATTTCTACCTGAGTATCTCGCCCGTTTAAACCATTTATAAGCCTCAAAGTCATCAGTTAGGATTGCTCCACCCTTACCTAGTTTCAAGTGTTTATACGGTCCAGTAAAAGATAAACACATATGAGTTCCTGGTATATACATGTCATTGGTGAATCTTAGTGCTGAATCCCAAACATTTGTTGGTGATAGTTGGTAAGCTCCTTTAATCGTAGAACCATAGACTGGTTCAAATTCAACTTTACCACCAGCATGGATAATCTCACAAGGAACTGATGGATATGTTCTACTTGGTATTTTAATTGTTTTACCAGTAATTTTTTCATAATACAATGCTAAGAACAAAGCGTTACTTTGATTATCAATCGTAACTGCGTAAGGTGCTCCTGTATATTCTGCTAATCGTTCTTCAAAACTCTTTGTAACATCATAAACGGATTTAGATAGTGTACCAGGTGTTCTTAATTTAACATTTTTAGGTTTAGCAAAAATAACTCCGTGTTTAGCATTTTTATTTGACTTAGTTTTTTTACCTAATTCATAAACAATAATATCATATTCAAAATTATTTCTATCTAATTTTTCAAGTATAATATTAATTTCACCGTTAGTATTTTCATGAAACTCAATCATAAATCTATCCACCAATCCAATTTGTTCATCAGTAATTGATTCAAAAATTGGGTACTCACCACCCTCAATATCACATTTAAATAATGATATCCTACCATAGTTATTATCTTTGTAGATATCATCAATAGTAATAGTATCACAACTAATTAAATTATTAAGTTGTCCATATTCTCCCACATTACCGTCAAAAACATTTGACCCAATAGTTGAATTTTCTTTTGAAAATCTGAAATCAATCTTGGTATGTTCCTTATAAACAGGATTCATATAGATAGTTGATTTATTCAAATCACCATCTAAATGATATTCAATACTTTCTCTTAAGTATGGATTTGCTTCAACTAAAATAACTTTTTTAGCGTTTACCGAATACATATACTTAGCAAATAACCCAACATTAGCACCAATATCTATTACCGTATCAAGATTTTCTAACTTTAAATCATCAAAACATCTATCAACAAAAAACTCATAATAGTTAATGTAGTTACAGTCCAAAGGTTTAAATTTAAACTCAGGTATTCTTGGGTAAAAATTAGGATTAACAATCAACTCTTGACCAAAAACTAACTCATTTGTTTGAGAATCATAAAACTCAACTAAGAATCCTCTAAAATTACGATTATCTTTGAATTTCTTAATGTGTATTGGAATAGGTATTGTCCAATAAAATATTGGGTACTCCAATGGTAAATTAAACCAATACATTGGAGCCTTTGAAGTCATATCTCTAATACTAACATTAAAATCAAACTTTTGGTTACCGGTATAGTTAATAGTAATTTGATTATTATCACCATTGAAACCAAAACTGAAAAGAGAGTCAATACCCCCCACATTTAACACATCCATCATATTATTTACATCTTTATCTATATCTCCAGTTAAAAATGTAACTTGAGGTAGTTTATCATATTTTCCACAATACACATCCAAATTATACATCATCATAGGAATACCATATTCAATGGCTTCCTTAATTGCAATTGGATTTAATTCTTTATTATTTCTATCACCTTTTGATGGGAACATGAACAAATCGGACGCTTCTAAAAATTCATTTACATTATCCTTTTCACCCCAAACAATACAGTTTTCAGGTTTATTGTTCATCAATGGTTCCCAATAACTTCTAAAGTTATCTGCTTGATTTCCAATAAAATGAAATTTAATTTTGTTGTTTTCTAACTTACGAGCAATTTCAAAAATGTATTTTTGATTTTTTCTTTCAGTGAATAACCCGACATTAACAACGTGTTTCCACCCTTTATCGAACCCAAGTTTTTCTTGGAATAATTCCTTTCTCTTTTCTCGGTTTTCAATAGGATACTCAATTACCTCATAAGGTATGTCAAACATTGAATACTGAATAGCATTAAACACACTAACAAAAATAAACTTGTCAGGAAACCAAACCTTAGATGTTGGTTTGAAACTTGAGTCGTGTGTTGTTTCAAATATTTTGTATGAACGGTTTTGTCTATAAATTTGTCTTGTAATGTTGTTATCCATGAAAAATTCAGGGAACTCCTCCATCGATATAATATCAGGTTGGAAATCGTTAATAACATTAATCAAAACATTCTTATCATCCCATAAAGTGATAAGATTATCTTCACCAATCATATTTTTAATTCTGTTCTTCTGAACAACAAAATCCCATGAATAACATCCGTATTCAATACATTTTATAATATAATCATCTTTAAGAAGTTGAATCTTATTTGTAGTAACCTGTGGAAGTCCCCCTGTAGATAGATGTGGGACTATAAATAATATTTTCTTCATACCTAAAAAAAATAACAATATTTATTTCATAAATCCATAGAATACACTATCTTTACAAAAAAATATATAACACAATGAAAAAATTTATCTTATCAATCTTTTTGGTTCTTTCAACACTATTATCATTCTCTCAAGAAGTAGGTTTTGCTAAAGCCGTAGAACTCTATACAGGCTACAGAGACACAAATAACGAAATCGTATGGAATGGTTCACCAACATCCGTAGACATCCTGATTAAACTTGAGGATGATAAAGTAACCATCTTTAGTCAACAAACACAAATATATCGTGTTGTTACTAAAATACGTGATGAAGAATCAATTATTACTTATAGAATGCTCGATTCAAATGGTATCAATTGTAACTTCCATATGGGACCATCTGAGACTCAAGGTTATATATTTATTGCAATTGAATACAGTGATTACGCTTGGATGTATCTAACAGAGATAGACGAATAAGTCTACCCCCTCTTATGTTTAACATACATCTTAACATAAAAATCCCCAAGACCTTCATTTCTAAAACCCTTACCTTTAATACGTAAGGGTTTTTGTGTATCTATAGTTTCAGGTAATTTAATATTCAAATTTCCCGATGGGTGTGGTATATCTAAATTATCTTTATTAAAGTCATCTAAAGACATTTGATAGTTGTAAACTAAATCATTATTAAGTTTTTCAAAACCATTTTGTTCAACCACTTGAACTTTCAAAATTGCATCCCCAAACATACCATCGTGCCAGTCACCATAACCTGAAGCTTTAATCATTTGACCATCGCTAATTCCATGTGGGATATTTAAATTAATGGTTTGCATTTCATTATTCTTACCTTCACCCGCACATGAATAACAAACATTTTTAAGATTAAATCCCTTACCATTACAACTATTACAAGTAACTTGAAAAATGTTTGAGAAGAATGAATTACCAACTCTTTGAGTTATTCTACCAGACCCATTACAAGTGTTACAAGTAGTTCTTTCACCACCTTGTCCCCCACAACTATTACACATATTTTTACGTTGGAATCTTATGTCTATGTTTTTACTCAAGAATGAATCAAGAGTTCCTATCTGAACATCAATAACTTTATCAGGTGCCTTTCTAACTCTTTGCCCTGTCATGTTTGAAAAGAAGTCCCCAAACGATGAAAATGGGTCACCTCCCATATCACCAAAAGGATTACTTCTTCTCATATCATAATCTTTTCTTTTTTGTTCATCACCTAAGGTATCATAGGCTTCAGATATTTTTTTAAATATTTCTTCATCTCCACCTTTATCAGGGTGTGATTCAACGGCTTTTTTTCTATAAGCCTTTTTAATTTCATCCTGTGATGCCGTTTCTGTAACACCTAAAATATCGTAAAAATTTTCCAACTGTTTTTATTTTTGAAAAGTTTATTAATTTATATTCTATGAACGATAAATTTCATATATACATCTTTAAGAATAATAAAAAAAAGAAAAAACTCAAATCCTTTGTGAGAGAAAAACTTGCAAAAGATTATTACGAAAATTTAATTAAAAAGTCAAATGAAATAATTTTTGATAAGAAATTTGAATCAGGTAAAGAATGTCGTTTTCACATTGCACTTATCACCAATAAATTTATTGATGGTAACATTCATTATTTAGATGAATTTGGTAGGAATATCACAATATCCCCTAAAATTGATGATACAAATTATATCCAAATTATTAAAACGTATAAAGTTGAAGAATCAATATATGATGTAAAAAATGATACCCGTATTTCAATTGACGACTTTTTTAAACAATACATTAAAAAAGATAAAATATATATGGTCTCTCAACTTAAGAATAAATTTATACTTCAAAATGATGATGATTATAAATTATTCTCTTTAAAAAATTCTGAAGATTGTGATAGATTATTGGAAATATTCACAACACTTAGAGATAAAGGTAATATGATAATAGTTAAAGATATCTCAACTGTTCAAAGAAAATATCTCTATAATTTACTTATTGAAAGGGGGTTTAATAAGAAATTTTTATATACAAGTTACACTACTTATCCAAGATAAAAATAAAATCAGTTCCTGAGATGTCAATTTTAAACGTCTCACTATCATAGTTACCATCAACATTTGCAACTACATGATAATACTCTTGTTCTTTTAATTCAAATATAACACTCGCCTTACCATTAAAAAGGTTTTGTGATGCATCCGCAATTATTGCTAATTTACTTAAAAGTTCAGTACCTTCTTTATCCTTTGCCATAATGTTATTTTTTTTGGTTTTTCAAACAAATCGTCTTTTTTTAACTCTTTGAAGAAGTTTGCCGTGTTTTCTTTTTCTCTTTTTAAATCTTCATTGAGTTTATTCCTCAATGAGTTCAGAGATTCCAGCTGTTTCTGTATTTCCTTGTTTTGGTCCATTGTCAACTAAAACATTTTGTGTTAATTCAAATTTTAATTTCTTAAGATTTTCTAAATTTTCTTTATCAAATATATTTTTAAGTTCAGAAACTCTATCTTCAAATAGTTTTTCCTTAGCCTCTCTTTCTAAATTGTATCTAACAATACCTAATATATTATTCTGAATTAAGTTAAGATTATTCTCATCAAAATCAGAAACAAATGATAAATATAATTTATCTTCTAAAGTTCCATTATTCAAAAATTTATCTTCAACTATATATTTTTTAGGTATTTTCCATGTTTTAGAAAATAACACATCGAAAACAATATAGTTTTCAAGTTTTCTAACTTGGTGTAGGTAGTCAAATATTGGACTAATTTCTTTGTAAAAACTCATACTGAAAGTATTATATATGTAATAAAATAAGTTAATGTAAAATGGAATAAAAAAGCTTCCCCATTACCTAACACCATTTTTTTAGGTGGTGTTTGTAATAGGGAAGTTATAAACACTGTTGAAATTTTCAAAACATTTAAAATGCTAAATACAAAAATAAATAAAAATAAATTTTCTAAATTAATCATTTTGTTTTCTTCCTTGTAAAATTTCACCTCTGAACTGTTGAAGTAACGCTTTCAATTCTTGAGCAGTTTTTCTTGCTCTAGTACCAGCACTTTTGTTGCCATTATAGAACTTACCAGCATCAACAGAAAGAGATTCAGTCAATTCTTTGATTTTGTCTACTGTTTCCATTTTCTTAAATATAAAATTTGTTTATTACACTATCAAGAGTAAGGATTATTTATCTATTGTAAACTTAATTTTAAAGATTTATCTAATGATTTGTAAATTGATGTTAGTAAATCTAAATCTGACTTTGTTGGTGATTTATCAAGATTAAAAACCTCATCAAAAAACTTATTCAAAGACATTTTAACTTCTTTAATCTTTTGTCTATAAAAAGTTTCTTCTAAAAAACTTTTCATAAAATCTTTATGGTCACCCTTTTCACCAAAAAAGATACCCTCTTTATTAAAATTTTCAATTGTTTTACCCCAACACCATTCAAAGTGTTTGATATTATCCTCATCTGTTATGTTTATATTAGTTTCTTGACCTTCTGGGTCACCTAAATAGGTTTTATATACCAAGGAAACCAAAGATTTAACAAAGTCTTCAAACAACTCTAATTTTTGATGACAGATATCATTACTATCAATCCAAAATTGTAGCTCTTCGTCAGTAACTGGCTTAGATATATAAGAAAAAAAATTCTCCATAGTTATATGGAGAATTATAATTTAAAATATTTTAAAGTAACTAATTATTTTTTATACTGATAACCAATTAACTTTTTCATGTTTTCCATTTCTTCATTCAACAATTTACTTGTTTCACTTTCTTTTGATTCTCCAAGATTATTCAATATTTTTTCAGCCTTATTAACTGAAGAAGTTTTTGAACCTTTTTTCTTAATAGAACCCTTTTGAGTCGTTTCACCAGCAACATCAACAGGTTGTGATTGTCTCTTATATGACGCTTCTAATTGTTCAGCACCATATAAATTTTCTTCATAGTTCTTATAAAATTTATCACCTGTCTCTGTTGGTACAACATTACCAAGTGGGTTACCGTCGGCATCAACTTGAGCGTTTCCAGTTTTAGAACTACCTTTTAGATTCATTTCAATCCACTCATCATTTGGTTTGATTTCATCGAATACAAGATTTGTCTGTCCAGGATAAGCAAAAGCATCTACATATTCATCAACATATTCTGATGGAATATACGCCTTTTTACTCATTTTAGAAATTTCACCATTACCTTTTGGAAACATTACAGGATTAGATTCAAACTTACCTTTAGAACCATCCTTAACGTACTCTGCCATTTTTTTGAATGAATCTTTATTTGCTTTAGAGTTTTCATTTTTTTCTTTTTTAGAAACTCTGTCATATTGAACCATTCCAGCAGATTTACCCGTCTTCTTAAGATTATCCTTAGTTTTTTCTTCAAGAACTAATTCTTCAATCATTTCAATTAATTCAGATTCCTTTAAATCAAGAAAATCACCATCACCCATTTTAATTCTATAATTAATTGAATCTTTATCGTCACCCGAAACAAAATCAACTTCTTGGTCAACTTCTTCAGGATAATTTCTCATGTACTTTTTCTTCAACGATTGTACTCTTGGGTTTTCATCATCAGATAGATTAATATCTTCAAAGTCATCGTGTCCCATACCTAAACCCATACCACCTAAATCTTCAGTCACTTCATATTCTTTACCATCAACTTCAAAAGATTTTTTACCTTCTTTTTTCGCCTTTGCTAAAGCCCCAGTAAAAGCATTTCCTTCTTCCACTTCTTCTTCCATTTTTTGTAATTTTAAAAAATCCGCTTTAGTGAGTTTACCTTTAGGTTCTGCAACATCTAATTTTTTTTGACCACCATGTAGTCTTTCAGTTGTTTCACTTCTTGCATCTTTAGAATCTAACGCTAATGCTAAATCAGTGTCTTGGTCTTCTTTAATTCTTTTTTTCATGTTTGATATTTGTTTTTCACCAAAGGCGACTTCGCCACCTTTTTTATTTCTTTTAAAATGAAACGGCCCATGTGACGAATGTTTACCTCTTCTCATAAACGTATAATCTTCTTCGTCATCATCAAAAACATAGTCATTACCAACTTCTAAATCGTACTTATCAACATCTTCATTTGATTCAATTTTTTTGTTGATAGTGTCAGTAATTTCGTTAGCCCTTTCAGTTAAACTTTCATTAACTAAACTTTTTATTATTTCATCAAATTTTGACATTTATGTTTTATATATAAATACTTAATTAATTGAGTTTTTTAAAATATCTTCTTTAATTATTTTACTTAAAATATTTTTGTCAATTTGGTATTCCTTTGATAATTTTTCAAGTAAACTTTCAAAAATATCTAATTCAGTTAATTTTAAAGCGTTAATATCTCCTTGATTACAATATGGGTATTTTAAACATTTCTTTTTTACTTTAACAAACTTACCACCTTTATATAAAGGTTTTGAAGCTCCTCTCCAATCTTTCTTACTTTGGGATTTAGCTAAAAATGATGGCCCTGAATATTGTCCCGCAGAAGACGCCCCTGTCGCCTCAGTCGCTTCAACTTTTTTAATGTCATCAGAATTTTCTTCTTCCATTTTACTACCAAATAACGGTGCCGAAAAACTACCAGCACTACCAGCACCAGTCGCTTCAGTATTCTCTTCTTTTTTCTCACTCAGTTCTTCTGAGAATTTGTTAAAATCACGAATTGAATCTGAATCTTTTGTTGTATAATTTGACTTAATCGCCTTCATTAAATTTTGTTTCAAGTTTTCCATCTCTATTATTTTTTAATTTTTGATTCCCAAACACTTCTATTCATCCAAAGATATTCATAGAAATCTTTCATGGATTTTGCGATTAAATCTCTAACATTTTTTTCTAACTTACCTCTTTCAATTTCTTTGGAAATTAACTCTAACATTTTGTTTTCAAATTGTTTAACAGTTTGTGAATCTAAAAAACTTTTGATTTCAGATTTAACAATTTTTTCTATTTCGTTTTTTTCAGATTGATTGAAAGCCATTTTAAAATGCAAGTATTAATAATAATAGTGTTAATCCTCCACCTGTGAAGGTTCCGACTTTCCACCATTTAGTTTTATCGTTATTGGTTTTAATCTCATCTTTTAAATCATCAGTCATATTAACATACAAACCAATTTGTTTATCTTTCTCCCCAATGATTATTTGATTGTTTTTATCTTTCTCTTCTAAAATCTCAATCTTCTTATCTTTATCCCCTTCTCTCTTTTCTAATAAGGAAATTTTAGAATATAATTGTTGGTTTTCTTCAACACAACCATCTAACTTAATTAAATCTTTGGCAATCTTTCTTGCAACTTCAGAACTGATAACAACCTTTGTAGTATCTTTACTTACCGTATTTGTCTGTGAAAAAATGTTGAAGCTCATCATTACCGAGATTATCAACAGAAGCAACTTTTTCATTTGTTTTCTTTTTAATTACGTTTATGTTGTTATCAACTAATTGAATTTCTTGAGTTATTTCAGATATATTAACATCAAGTTCTACCAATTTATTATCCAATTCTTTGTTTAGAATTGAAACTGAATCAATTTTTGTTTGAATACTATCAATTGAGTTTTGATACTTTTCAACATCAGTTTTAATTTGGTTTGTCGTAATAATATTATAGACAAACAAACCAATAATAATTAAAAATAAAATTCCAATTATATTATTCTTATTGCTCATTTGTCTCAGGTTTTGTTTTCTTTCTACTAGCGATTATTTTAGCCCATTTAGACTTAAACTTTTCATAATAGGTTTGTAACTTATTAATTGCTTCAGTAAAGTTTTCATCAACTTTCACCATATCACCACTAATATATAATCCGTTATTCTCACCAATAGTGAAATAGAATTCAATATCAAAATCAACAATTTTACCACTCCAATCAACATTATTTTGATAAACGTTTAATTGATTAAAATTAACCAAATCTGAAACTTCGGCAACAAACTCATCCATTGTTTCTTGGAAAGCTTTCTTATCATCCGTTGTTAATTCAACATCTTTTCTATCTTTTCCGTGTATAGTTAAAATACCTCCTGAAATTCTGTAACCTTGTTCGATTTCATTTTTCTTTTCTTCATCGTCTTGAATTTCATCTTCAACAGCCGCAGGTACATTATACTTTGTTGCAATTGTATCAACTTCAGGTTTTTCAGATTGTTCAAACAAATAAGTTTTCTTTATCTCTTGGATATGTTCCTTAACAACAGAATTATTGTTGTTAACCAAATCTCTCATTTTTTTAATTTGGTCTTTAATGTCTTGGTTATCTCTCATCATTTTCTATTAAGTTTTTAAATTTTTCATAATCAAATGCCGGACTTATATCGGTATATCTACTATTATAATTACTTCTACATACAATACCGTTGAATAATTTAACACCATCAACTTTTGTATTATGTCCAATAAACTTATTGTCTATTGAAAATTTTACAAGTAATTTTTTTGAGAGCTCTACAAGTGAATTTAATTGTTCTTCACTATATGGTTCCCAATATAACTTATCCTTCCATTTTTTTTGAAAAATAGATTTACTATAAATATCCCCAATCCAATTAGAATACGATAAACCTAATGGTGTTTTTTGTAACCATCCAAGATTTTCTAAACAAATTACGATTGAATTTCGATTTACCTCTTGGTCATCAAAATAGTTAGTATAACTATCATCTGAAATTAAGTTTAAAATATTCCCTTCTTTTGTTATAAAGTAGTTCGGTATCTTATCATAAGAACCATTCTTACGATATTTTAATGAATTAAGAAAATTTTCAGCGGGACGAAAACTATGACAAAGAACTATTTGTCTTTTTTTCTTATTTTTTTCAAACTTAGGAAACTTTCCATATTTTTTAATATTAAGCATCCCTCTTTGTATAGTTTAAAACCTTGTAAACTTCACCCTGTTCGGAAAGTTCATTATTTTTTTTTTCAACCTCTTCAGGTTGTATATCAATTTCTTTATCAAGTAATCCCATGTAGACAGTATTATCATACTGACTTTCTTCAGTAATAGGTTTAATTTCTTCGATAGGTTCTTCTACAACATCTTTAGTTATTATTTGATTATTATTAATATTTTCATTAACAATTTCAGTATAAGCATTTAAAACTTCTTCAATTTTACGTAAATCTTCTTCTGATGGTTGGTATGGGTTACTTTTAGGTTTTTGTTCAACAGGATAGTTATTTTTTATTATTTCCTCTAACTTATCCAATTCTTCACTAGTAGGTGTCCATTTTTCTTTCTCTTTCTCTTTAATTTGTTCTTCAAATATCTTTTGAACATCTTCCTCGGTCAATTCAGTTTTAATATCCTCAACCACTTCTTTATTCTTTTCAGTAAATTTAACCAACATGTGAGCAAATGTAAGAGAGATGATTGGTAGTAATCCACCAGTTAAAAAAGCTAAAACTGTCTTATGACTATTCAAATCAGTTTTTTCAATTCCCATATTCTCAAACAAACCTCCAACCATTGAAATCCAATCTTGGAATGTTTGTGATGTTTCATCAATATATGTAAATGAAAAGAATATGTTCCCCAACATTTGAATAAATGTTACGATGATAAACGGGAAATAAACAAACCTACCCATGTTAACTGACACCGCTGCCAAGGCCGATAATGCCGCAATTTCAATACCCACCGAAAGGTATATAGCCCAAGTAAAAGGATTAGATAAACCATAAAAACTCGTAACGTGTGATATAGACACAAACGCTACGAGTAATATTGGAATAACAAAAGCTAAAGAAATTATGTTTGTTAAATTTCTACTAAACCAATTTTTCATTGACCCAACTCATTCTTGTAATGGTTTATGGGCATATGATTCTTATCCGACAATTCTTCAATTTCCAAAGTTTTCCAACTTGGAGTTTCTTTGATAATGTTAACTAGTTTATCTTGAGATACTACGATAGTACTTAAAGAGTCAACTTTCTTTGTTAACAACTCAACTTGTTTTTCGGTTGTCTTAACTTGTGTTGATGTTCCACATCCTTTAAAAAAGGATAGTAATACGATTACTAAAATCGCGGGAATAAAGTATTTCTGTAATTTTTCCATAATGTTTTTATATAATTTAAAATTAAATTTATAACAATAAATAGTTGATTACATATAATCGAACAAGGTAACACTCTCATTACGTAACTTACGAAGAGCTTTTTCTTTGATTTGTCTAACTCTTTCTTTAGTTAAACTGAAATCTGAACCGATATCTTCAAGTGTTCTTGGGGTACCTGAAATACCATAGTAATCTTCAATAATCTGTCTTTCTCGTTCATCTAAAATATTCATGATGTTGAATAACCCGTCTTTAAGTTGTTGGTCATTATTGAATACTTCATCAGGCATATCACTATCCTTATTCACAATCAAATCAATCAATGTATCACCATCCTCATTAATCTGAGTTTGTAGGTTAATCGTTGATGGTAGGTTAGCAAATCGGTCATCAATTCTTTCACCTGTCTTATCTGTACGTTTTTTCTCTTTGTATAAGTCTTGGATGACATTTACAGGAATACGAATTGTTCTTGAGTGTTCGTTCAAAGATTGTAGGATAGATTGTCTAATCCACCATACCGCATATGATATAAAACGAAGGTTCTTTGTCCAATCAAAACTTTGAATTGCTTTCATAAGTCCGATATTACCTTCAGCAACTAAGTCACTGAAATCAACACCCTGCCCTTGATATTGTTTAGCGACTGTAATAACAAATCGTAGGTTACCTTCTAACAATTCTTTACATATACCCGCCTTTTCACTATCCGATGTTTCAGGACTTTGCATCTTCGCAGATAATTCCCTTTCTCTCTCAGGAGTCATTACCTTAATACGTCTAAGTTCTTTAAGGTAGATTTGTACTTCGTCTTGATTAATTGGTATAACTTGGTTTTTTTCCATCATATTATTTGTTTTGAGTAAATTTCTAATTGTTTTAATTGGTTTGCCGACAAACTATCTATACCTTTCTCTTTAATCTTATCCAATAAATCATTAAGCGTCATGACTGGTTCTTCTTGAATAACTTCTTCATAAAAGAGCTTAAAGAAATCATCAAAAGAACGAGACTTGTGAATATGAATACCTCCGAAAAATTCTGGAATTCCCGTACTATCACTTGTGTATTTATTATATTTTAATTCTTCTTTTTCTGTCAAAATGTCAGTGTTTCCAAACAAATGTTTTTCTATCTCTTCGTTCATAGAATATATCATGTCAGGGTCAATAGGAAAAACAAAATACATTGCCGTTAATTTAACAATATTTTTTTTCATATAGTCGTCTATATGTTCCCAATCCAACTTCGTGCCAAATGTTATTATGACACCACTATCCCCATGTTGGAATTTTATCTCACCATTTGATATCTGTGATACTGTTTCAGTTAAAAGGTTTAAAGCCTGTGGGTTTTCTTTATATTCCCCGAATGCGAATAATATGTAATCCATAATCATAGTTCTACAAAGATAATACAATTTTTTAATTTACCAAACTTATTGTGAAACTTTGGAAATGTTGTCAGTTTTTGTAATCTTGATAATGTTATCAGACCAATTCGAAATCATAGGGTTGTGAGTAATAACAAGTATGTTTTCAAAGTATTCTTTAATCTTAATAAAGAACTCATAAACCATTTCTAAGTTGTCGTTAGAAATCTTACCAAATACCTCATCAAATACTGTAATGTTTGGTTTAGGTAAAGAACATACTTTAGCCATCACCGCTCTCAATGCCAGTGACGCAATTGTCTTTTCATATCCTGAACCTGAAGTCATTAACTTTTCAATTTGAGTATTATTGTCTATCATCCAAAATTCAACCTCATTCTTTTCACTAATACGAATTTCCAATCTGAAGTAACAAGAGTCCTGCAATAATCGTTGAAGTTCAGAGTTAATCAAAGGCATCATACTCTTCATAATTCTTTTTGAAATACCGTTCTTACCAAACAACTCTAAATAAACTTTATACTTAACTTCTTTTTGTTGTTCTTCGGAAATCTTAATGATTAAGTTGTTGTTAGAATTAATCTTTTCAAGGTTATTAGTTATCTTAAATCTTGTATTAGAAACCTCTTGTTGGACAAGTTGTTCCTCTCGTTTTAATTCTTCTAATCTTAGATTTGCCTTAATAATTTGACTTTCAATCTGTTCGTTAGATTTAATAACATCTTGTAGCTCATCATACCTTTTTAACTTGTCTAACAAACTTTCTTTCTTTAATTCAAAGTTTTCAATAGTCGCTTGGTATTTTTCGTATACAAGTTTGTTTCTTTCATACTCATCAAAGTCCTTTTTAAGTTTAACAAATCCTTGTTCTTTGTCCGATAATTCTTGCATTAACCCCTCAATTTGGGTTTTTTTCCCGATAAGTCCGTCAAGTTCAGCAATTCTTGATTGGGTAATTGCGGCGTTCATAAGTTCAATACCACAGTGTTCACACTTGATACCACCACTTACCGAACTCTTTAACTTTTGAATGGATGATATGTTGGTATCTAACTCAACCTTTTGCTTATAGGTTTTCTGATACTCTTCCTTAACCTTATCATGTTCATTCTCATAATAAAACTCCGAAGGTTCAACAATCTTAACACCATCTCTTAACTGAACGTTTTGTTTGATTTGATGTTCAAAGTTTTCAACTTCTTTCTTTGTATTGTCAGGATTAAGTAATGAAATTTCTCTATCAACAACAACCTTTGATTTCAAAAGATTATCACGATATTCTTGTCCTTTAACAATCCTACCCTTAACATCTTCAATCTTAACTTCACTTTCTATAATGTTCTTTTCAAACTCTTGGTTTTTAACCAATAGTTCTTCGTTCTCATTCTTCAATGTTTCAGTATTGTAAATGTTTGAAATCATTGACTTGGAAAACTCTGAATAGATTTCTTTACCAGTCTCTTCTTTTCTTTTAAGAAAATCTAATCCTAAAAATCTTGATAGGACTTGTCCACGAGCCGTTGGTTTTGCCTCCAACAAGTCCTCAAGGTTAGTACCAGTAGTTAATATCGTCATCAAGAAGTCCTCATAACTTCCAATGGATGTCTTAATGAACTTTTCAGTTTCACGTCGTTGTTCACCTGTAAATTTAACCAATGAACCATCGGGAAACTTCTTAAAAAAATCTAATTCTGTTTTAACATTCCATTCACCTGACTTAGATTTCTTACGTTCAAGTTCACGAACAATAATATAATCTTCACCATCAATCACAATTTCACCTCGAACAGATACTTTATCTTTGTCAGAATATCTGTTGAATATTTCTTCAGCTTTGTTTGTTTTTGTTGTTGTATTGAAAAACAAGAACATTAACAAATCCACAGACAACACAGTTTTACCTCCAAAGTTAGGTGGGTCTGATTCAATCACAGTAATCCCACCCAACTTTTCGAAGTTTATATGTTGGTTTTCACCATAAGATAGAAAGTTAGAAAACTCAATCTTCTTGATATACCACTTTTTAAATGAAGCAATCTCATCTTGTTCGGCAATCATCTTATTGTTTACCGCCGAGTCAATCTTCAGTATATCTTCGTAAAGGTTTTCTTGAGATTTAGATTGAAGGATGGACTTAATCAAATCGTGTTGATAGTTCTCGTCCATAATGTTGATAGTTACATCAACATTGTCTTGTACCTCTTCTGTTTTCTTTAACTTGGTAATAACATTTACGCTTGTAGTTGAATACTTTTTTTGAAAGTATGCTTTCACACTTTTTAACTTTTCTTGTGTAAAATTCTCTGGTGTGTCTTCCCATACTACTTGTACGTAAGGATTCTCAAGTTTTGAAAAATCTAAATCTTTTATCATTCTAACTTTTGTGAAATTAATTTGCGGGCTGAACAGGTCCATTTGTTTCTTCACCTTCTGTTTTTTCAGAAGCCGCTTGTCTCATTTTTTCAAACAATTCTGACATTGTTCTTTGATAGCGTCTTTCAGCATGGATGTTTCTTAATTTCCACGCAGCAACCTTCTGCTTGTGGTTTGGTCTTAATCTTGACTTTGGCATATATTTATTTGGTTTTTAAATTAATCTATTTTAGCTGGTCGGTTTACTTCAAACCATTCGATGAAAGCGTTGATTGCCCATACCGCACCTGACGCGAATAATCCGTCAAAGAACCATGAAATGTATGGACTTGTTCCGAAAAATTGATATGTAGGTGAGAATAAAACTGCTCCCACGAAAAATCCTACCCAAGTGGAACAACACATCATACAGGATAAAATACCTGAAATAAAATTGAATGTGTCTGAAAAAATTAAATCGGAGTTTCCATAAGCTTTGATAAAATCTCTCATTCCTTTAAAGATGGTTCCATAAACCATAATTGTTGAAAACCCGTAGGCTAAAATCATAAATAATACTAACTGTGTCATATTCTATTTGTTAAGTTTGAATTCTTCAGGTAGAAAGCATAAGAAGTTTTTGTCATATCTTCAAGCTCATTCACCTTTCTTGTTAATTCTTTTATTGTGTTATTTTTATCACTTAATTGTCTGTTTAGTTCAAAAAGGGTTTCCTGTAGTTTACCACATTCTACTTCCTTTTTATCTTCCAATTTACCTTTAAGAATGTAAATTTCATTTTGTAGTTCTTCAATCTTTGAGTTATCCTCAACAACAACTTCCTTTTCAAATTCTCTGTCAATTACATCAGGTAAGTTCCCTTGGTTAAGTAATCCATATTTTTCAATATAGTATCCTTTACGGAAACATAATTTAACAAAACCATTAGGGTCGGTTATTTCATTAATCTTACAGAACGAGTTAAAATCCTCAACATCCTGTTTAGATAACTCAATAGTTAACGAATTTTTCTGTTCCATTTTCAATATCTTCGTATGAGTTTATTCTAAATGATATGAAAGGTTTTGGGTTGAATAAATCAACTGTCGTGTATTCATCCTTTTCAACATCGTAAATTCCATATCCGTGTTTGGTTACCGTTTCACCATAGTTCTGTCCAATGGTTGAACCAATCATATAAGCCTTCTTACCACCAGGTATATCAAAGATTTGTCTCTTGTGAATATCACCACATAATACCAAGTCACATCCATCAAACTTTGATGTTTCAAACCCATCCTCAAACTTAAATCCTAAGTTGGTTGTAAGTCCCTGAACTGGCCCGTGAAATAATCCAATCTTAACTCTATCAGTTTTTTCAATTGTAGGTGGGATGTTATGGTCCATAAGTGAATACACACACCAATCAATGTTATCATCCTGATACACACCTCTGTTCTTGTAGTAAACCACCATATCATTTTTAAGTGAATCAACCACAGGTGTTAGAGCGTCCAATCGTTCCATATTGTTTTCAAGGAAGTCGTGGTTACCAGGTATTAAGATTGTTTTAGCAATCTTTGAACACTCGGTCAATACCCACGCGATGAACTCAACAAGTTCAGGTGTCATTTGGTTCTTACTATGAACCAAGTCACCAGTGAATACAATTCTATCAGGAGCAATATCTTTCCATTGTTTAAACGCCTCTTCTAAAATTGACTTATACAATTGGTGGTCTTTGAACAACCTAATGTGTAAATCAGAAAAATGAACTAATTTTTTTATCATAGTTCTAATTTCGGAGATTCAATATGAAATGGGTTTAACTCTTCATTTACATTACCACAAGCTAAACAAGCGTATGTTGGAAATGGTACAACGGTATCATCAGGTGAGCCAGTTAGTAACTTTGGTACACGTTTTAGGTAAGTGACTTCTTTAAACTCGTTATGACCACATTTGTCACAAACGATGAAATCCATTTCTCGTAAATTAATTCTTGGTTTTTCTAGTTCCATATTATTCTTCTATAAACATTATTGTATTATTAATCGGTACTCTAAGTACTGGTTTAGATTTCTCATCAATTTTAATCATTACTTCGTAGTAACCTTCCCTTACTTGTACGGTTGACACATTAAGATAGTTATTACTCGTTTGATTTCCAAAATCAACAAACGCTGTTTTGTCTGTTGTGTTAAATGTTAGTTTTATCATAGTTGTTAAATATATAACTTTTTAGTGGGATTGTCAATTCAGATAGTCCTTTACATTCATAGTCATCACAGTATCTATCACATCTTGTGGTACTCTAAACTCTTTGAACTCTGAATCCTCTTGCAATAATACGACAATACATCCATATAATTTCATGTTTTCGTATTTTGTTCCTTCCAACATTTTTAAGATTAACTTACCGTATAAAGGTAGTTGAACATAATAGTGCCCAAGAGCCGTATTTGGTAGGTTTTGGAATGGTTTATACATAGGTTTTGTAAAGTTATTACTTTCAAAGTTTTTAGGTTTGTTTGTCTTCCAGTCAGTTATCAATAACCCAAACCCGTCTTTCTTCTTATTTATCACTAACCAAACCTTATCGGGTTGTCCTGTATATCCTAATTCAGGATGACCCAAAACAATCTCCGTATCCAACAAAACAACTTCACGTTCTTTCATTAGTTTTAGAAATTTGGAACCTGCAGTAATCATACTATCACCCTTTAGAATCTGTGTAACATCACAATCAAAAATTGGTTGACGAACTTCTTTATAACTTCCACTACTTTCAATCAACTTCTTCTCCAAAAAGAAGTGAACCCTACTACCCATATTGGTAGAATAATCACCAGCGGCCGCCCATTCCTCAATCAGTTGTTGTTTAATTACAGGGTCACCTTTTGATTTCTTTTCCGCAGCTTCGTCAGTTGGGAACTCAGGGTAGAACTTCTTTAACACCTTTGATACTGATGGGAAATTGTTTTTAACAACACCATCAACATCTTTCATAAAATACGTGTGGGTATCCTCAATAAAGGTTAACTCCAACTCTTTTCTTTTGTTCTCTAAAATTTCTCGTAATTCTAAAGCAATTTCTTTTAATTCCATTTTAATAACTCATTTCATAAAAATAATCATCTATCTTACCTTTCAAATCTGCAATGTCAGAATCTTTTGGTAATTTTAGAATCTTCACTCTCCCTCTTAACTTCCCTCCATTTAGTTGGTTATAAAGTTTTTGAGCGTCTTTCCAAGCATCAGCGTCCAAACATATAATAACATCGGACTTAGCTTTGGTATATATTGTTTCAAATAATAAATCGGATAGCACCTTACCTAATAGAACAACAGGGTTAGGTGTAAAGTACCCATCTATGGCGCCTTCACAGATATAAATAGGTTTCTCCCAATCAATTAGTTTCTCATTGAATATAATTGTTTCCTTTGGGTATTCAGGGTTTTTATATTTGTTCTTTGTCTTAAACCAAGCTCTTGAAATAAAGTAATTAATCTCTCCGTCTAATCCATATGACGGCATAATAATTCGTCCACCATATTCACCTTCAGTTGCAAAACCAATGTTAAACTTTTCAATCATCTCATCAGTAATACCACGTGTCTTAATATATTTTAAAACTTCTCTATGTGGAATATGAAGTGGGTTAGCATCCTTAATAGAAATAAACTCTTTTGGTAACTTTAACTTTTTTAATTCAACATGTTTTGATTTGTGTTCTTCAGGTTTAAATAAATCGTAAGTTTTCTTTTGATTTTTTGTCCCAAATAAATCAATTAGTTTACCTAAAACACCATGTGTCCCGTTGAACTCAGAACAAGCCCAACATTTATAAACGTGTTCATTAATATTAATCTCAAGATTCCCCTTGTTTTTTCCATCATCACAATAAGGACAATTTACAGAAATCTGACCCTTTGAAGCATAATAATGTTTCTCTTTACCAAATAAGTCCCTTATAATTTCAAGTAAAATTTCGTCTTCGTCCATTTTCTTAATAATAAGATAAAAACTTATTGTTGTCAAACTTCACAAAGTTTTAAACCCTTTTATATTTATATCATATGCCAACAACAATTACACTAAGTAACGTTATTTCAGGAGCATCCCCCTTTGATGTTTATATATGTCTTTCAGGTGGTTCTCCTTGTTATTATATTACAAGTATTGATAGCGGCGATTTACCTTATGATTTTACAGTTCCTTCTCCAATAGAAAAATTTACTTACTATTGTATGAAGGTCGTTGATTCAGATGGGTGTATAATAACAGGTTGCACAAGTATATAAAAAATTGGCATTAAGTTGGTATTCATTTTCGGGTTGTTGTAGTGGAACTACGTTCCAAATTCAATCAACGTATTCTGCTGGAACGTTCACTTCCGGTTATTCGTATTATTTGGTAACAGATTTTTACACAGGTTGTTCACAATATATAACAACAGGTTTTGTAACAGGAACACCAATATACAATATTATATCTTTAGATGTAAAATCATATTCATCTTGTACCGCATGTACCACAGTTAATCCTTGTGTCCCCGGTCCAACACCAACACCTACATCAACACCAGCGCCAAGCCCCACTCCAACAAAAACTCCAACACCTACTCCTACGGTAACAAAAACCCCAACTAATACTCCAACACAAACTAAAACCCCAACACCAACCAAAACATCAACTAGTACTCCAACACCATCAGTAACCGCAACTATAACACCAACTCCAAGTATAACACCAACTAATACACCTACAGTAACAAAAACACCAACTAACACCCCAACACCAAGTATTACTCCAACACATACACCAACAAGAACGGTTACCCCAACACCAAGTGTTACACCAACAATAACACCAACAGCAACTGTAACAAGTTCACCAACACCAACTTTATCAATAACGCCAACAACAACTCCAACACCAACAGTTACTAAAACACCTTTACCAACTTTTTGTGAAACACCAACACCAACATTATCAACAACTCCAACATCAACCCCAACACCATCACCTGTATATACCGCATGTCCACAATCGAGTTATTGTGTATTCACAAATTTGAGTGGTTATACAAATTATGATGGCACTTATTACAACTATGATGTGTTTAATGGTAAAAATGTATTTTATAAACCAGATAATACAAATCCTTATTACATATACTACAACACAGGTGAAACAAGATGGTGTCTATCAACTTGTGTAAACGGTGAATGTAAACTATTTGGGCCAACAGGTAGTAATACCGTTTGCCCTGATTTAGATGTAACCTATTTTGGGTCGTCATGTCCAACACCTACCCCATCAAATACCGACGCTTGTAACACTTTTGATTTTACAGCAGTATTTGATTGTAACGTAACTTCAGGAGCAACTCCGACACCAACACCAACGTTAACACCAACTAACACACCAACAACAACACCTACACCAACTCCTTTATGTAATGGTAAATCATTATCGTTTAGTGGTGTAAACTACAATTATCCAGGTCCTTCACCAACACCAAGTGTAACACCGACAAATGCAGTTAAAGGTGTTGTTGTAAGTGGTTCGGTAATATACGATACGTTTTCATCTAAATTTACAAGTTTATATTCAAAGTTACTTTTAGATTGTAACTCATCTAACAAATACGTTGTCGGTGAAACAATACCTTTTAATACAGGTTCTACATTTAGCGCAATAATTGATTTTAAATCTGTTTGTGTAACTTACGATTCTGATATTTTAGGTTCCCCTACTAATATTCTTCAATCTATTGAAAGTGGTAATTTATTTGATTGTGAGTTTTGTTCTCCAATTCCAACCGCAACACCAACACCAACTGTAACACCAACACCAACTGCCACTCAATCATGTCCAAACATAATACAAACAATATCAGTGGGAACAGGTCCATTCTTTATAGTATTTGACGAAGTTAATGAATACATGTATGTAATTAACGAAACAAGTAATAATGTTTCAGTAATCGATATTAATGATTACTCTATTGTATCAACAATTTCTGTTGGTAATCAACCTAGAGGTGGGGTATTAAGTAATGATAGTAAATTACTATACGTTACTAATTTCGCAGATAATACAATATCAGTTATAAATCCTCTTACACTTACCGTTCTATCAACAATACCTGTTGGTAATGGCCCTTATGGTTTAACATATGATACAGTTAATGAGGTATTATATGTTGCTGAATATAACGCAGGAACTGTGAGTTCAATACCTGTTAGTACAATTGTTAACACTTACACTACCGGTACTAGACCAATTCAACCAGGATTTAATGAAAATAATTTACAAGTATACGTTCCAAATAGTTTAAGTAATACCGTCGTATCTATTGATACAATAAAAGGTATTACCGCATCAACTATAACAATGCCTTCAGGTTCTTTACCAAGATATTGTTTATATGTTCCAACAAATAATACGGTATACACAGTATTAAATGGTACTAACCAAGTAATAACAATTAATCCAGTAACAAATACAACAGGAACAACTATTACAGTTGGTATTGGTACAAATCCTCAAAGTATGGCATTTGATGTTAATAGTAATAGATTATATGTCACTAATTTAGTAACTGATAATGTATCAGTAATCGATATTAACACTAATGAAGTCGTTAAAACAATCACTGTTGGTGACGGTCCAAGAGGTATTGCTTATGACGCTAAATACGATAGAATTTACGTTGAAAATAGTATATCAAATACTGTATCAGTATTATGTACATAACAAAAAAGGTGTCGAATGACACCTTAAATTTTAAATAAAAATCTTATTATTTTTTAGCGTTTAGATAACTTAATACAACAGTATAAGCATCTGTCATATCAAAATTCTCTTTCTTTAAAGTATTGTTTCTTGTATATAACCAATTAATTTGTGGTTCTCTTTTCGCAACAAGTTCCCATATAATCATCTTCTTATCACAATCTTTTGGGTAACCACCAAATAAAACAAACTTACCTTTTTCGTTTTTTCTAACTAATTCAGGCCAAGCCTCTTTTCTTGAATTATACGTTGAGATATATTCAGGGACAATACCTAACACATCATATACCTCTTTACTAATCAATGTATTATATCGTAATAAAGTACCAATGGTATAAGCATTATTACTATTTAATAAAGGTTCTTCAATTACACATCTAACAACACCAACACCTTTATATTCCTCAAGCTTCTTTCTGAATGTTGCAGACTTAAGAAGTAGTTCCTCCATCTTATTATCGGGTTGAGGTTTCGGTTGTGGTGAAACATGTGTCAACTCTAATAAATCTCTTGAAGATAAATCAAATAACGCAACACCAATAGTTTTAGTTGAAACGTCTAAACCCAAAATCTTAGGAGAATTTTTTATACTTTTTGCCATATCTAATATTAGTTATTAGATTTAATATTAAAGTAATTAACTTAATTGTAAATAATTTAGAAATCTAACTTAACAACTGCTTGTTGTATACCTTGTCTAACTTGAGGTGATTGGAATTTAGATAATACAAGTAAGTTTTTGTTAGCGTCATATAATCCTATTTCAGACATATAAGGTGTAACACCTTGTGTCCAAGTAGGATTTGATGAATTTACAAATTGAGCGTTTGGTAAATTTATAAGATATCTCATTTCGTAAATTGTTGCCTGAATATCAGTATTAACATTTCCGTAGAAGAAATATTCATCACCAAAATATAATGTTGACGAACTACCACTAATAGTTGGTAATTCTAATTGATTACCTAAATTATATGTTGCCCCATTAGCATAAGTTGTAGGTGTAATTGTAAATGTTGTTGCCGTAAGACCTGATGGATTGATATAACCACCTGATAATGCGGTAGAATAGTTCATTCTAACCCAATTGTTTGGATTAGGTCTATTCTGAGATGTTGTTCCTGTTTGTGCTAAAATGTAAAAGTCAGTTGCAGAAAATCCTTGTGTTGTACCTGTTGTCATACATTTAAATTCGTTTCCAAATTTAACTGTTACGTTTTGTTCAGTTAGACCACATCCAGTAACAGGCCCAATTATCTTTTGATAATAGTTACAATGCATCCCTGTCCAAGGACTATCAAAACCATATGTTACCCATACACATTGATTATCATTGTCAAGTAATCCATCAGTTGATGTATCGTTACAAAGTCCAGGTGCACTATATCCAAGTTTTGGTGCAGGTAGTGTATAGTTTCTATTTGCAACATAAGTCATTGCCGCAATAATTTCCTCATCATCAAAAACAATTACCTTATCATCAGGAAATACTTTACCAACTCTACTTGGTCTTCCATCAGGATTTGGGTGAGTATCATATAAATGAAAATACCTAATACCCGGATTATTCATATCAAGATTTTCATTTGATTGAATATAATAAGGTGTTAATAAATCATATCCATCAAACCCTGGAGGGTCAATCCAAAATGTTTCTCCACTACAACAACTTATTGGATTTTTATGCCACATTAACCAAGGTAGGTTAATTGTAAAATTCCTTGCTTGTCCTGTTGCACCAGGATTTGTTGTATCATATGCCTCACAAGCAAATTTCTCACCATAAAAATTAATTATTGTATTGTTTGTATAGTGAACAATTGAAATTGCTTTTTGTTCTTCAGGGGTTACTAATATTTGTTCACCGTATGAATTATAATATGTAACACCTGATGTATCTGTTTGTCCACTTGAAGACATATACCCGTAATATTCTTTGGTACTAATATAATCTTTGGAACCAAATTCACCATATTGACTATATAATGTGGAAATTAATCCCGCAGGACTTTCAGACCACGGAATATTCATATTCCAAATTTTAACTAACCCATCTTCAGGTGTACAAACTGATTCATAATTAATAACACTATCACTCCAATAATTCATAGGTGTCGGTAAATCATAACCTGTCATACCTGATGGGTAGAAAAATAATCTAGCTTGACCAGTATTACCTGATAAATTAGGTAATAATCTATCAACAACAAGTTGTGTTGTTCCTGAATTCCAACTCTGAACTTGGTAGGTTAATACAGGATAACAAGAATCAATACATCCACATGAACTTCCACCACTCATAAAAATAGTTACAAGAGTTCCCGCAGAAATAGTTGTTGCTGATACAGAATCAGGACAAGGATTAGAAATAAGTGTTAAAACTGAAGTGTTACCAGTTAATCCTGATAAGTTTACAACATATTCTGAATTATAGGTATATGCACTTGTATGATAAGGACTAAAACAAGTAGATGCCGTACTCGCGGTTACAAAGAAACCGTTAGGTGATGCAGTATTAAATACTGACTCATCCGAAGATGCCATAAATGGAATACCATAAGTTAGTCCTGAAGAACCTTGTAAATAAAAAGGATATTTTACATCATTTTTAGTTGAGTTAGGAACCCCTGTAGAATTTTGAGCATTATATGACGGTTCAAGTATTTGAAAATTAGTTATATCATAATTTGTAATTGCATTATAATTAACCTCACTATCTCCGATTTGAAAATAAGAAACATTAAAATTACCTTCAGAAATTTTTTTACGTCCAGTATCCGTTAATCTTGTAATTAATAATCCTTGATTTTCTTTTATAATATATCCCATTGTTTATAATTATCTTTGTTTCATTTTTATTGTGTGTTTTCTTCCGGTGGTGAAGGAGCACTTGGATTACAAATAAGTGACGTATTAGTTAGTGTAATTGGAATTGGTGGTGATGTTTTATTATACCTCATATGAACAGTAGATGTTCCAATAGTATAAGTAGGAGGTATGGTTATACAACACTGAGCCCCACTAGGAGTGATTGAATACATTTGAACTGTTACAATACCTCGTACATCTTTATTACTACAAAGACCGGATGGATTATTAAATACCCATGCAAAACCACAATTATTTATTTGAATTGTTGACCCAAAAACATTTAGTGTATAATTTGTTGACTCGTAAACTTTAGTATAAATTACATATGGTGGACAATTACCAACCGCAGGTTGTGTTGTTGATTGGTCAATAATTAAGTTCCAAGTACCCGATGGTAATAATGGCGATATCCCAATACTTGCCGTGGCACCAGAGTAAAAATATTGATAAGTAATTCTAACTTTACCAATTAGTTGACACGATGAAGGTATATTAGATATTACAGTTTTAAAATTCCATTTTTGATTACCACCTGTATTCAAATTAACAAGAGCCCCAGCAGAAAATGCACAATTTGAATACGTGATAGTTGAAGGTGTTGTTGATGTAATATTAAATGAAACAATATCACTTAAATTACCATCACCGTCTATTACTTGAGCTGTGTGTCCCCCACTACATAATCCAAAAAATACAGGTGAGTTTTGTTCAACATCATCAACAAAATAAATATATGGCCCACCAAATGATGAACTAGGTATTAAAGTTACACCACCTTGACACTGTGTTGAATTATCACAATAATTTTCAACTTGTACAGTTAATGTAGGTGTTATTGCCGAGCAAACACCTGAAGTCACAATAATTGATGATATACTTGGCCCAGGTGTAAATGTACCTGAACCGTACCAACCACTATCTTGTGGTTTAATCGCAAAAGGATTTTGAATAGTAAATGAAGAAGTTTGTTCTTGTTGACACTGTGTTGGTATTGGTAATGGAGCATTATGGTTTTCAACTGAACTTACCCAACTTGTATCCCAAAATAAACTCATTCCTGTAACAGAAATCTCAGAAGGATTATCAAGAGTATATAACGGTCTTAAATTGTAGGTTGATGCACTTGTAAAATTCAAATAAAACTCAACACCACAATAATCAAAATTCATACATAATTTATCAGGATAAATTATCTCAGCAGGATTCTCAACCAAACAAGATGTTGTTGCAGTTTGTGAATAAATTCCAATACCACTATCAACAACAGTTATGTTGTATGTTCCAGCACTTAAATTAGTAAGTGGTAATGTTATAGAAGAACCTGAGTAATAGTAATTATATGGTGGTGTTCCACCTGTAACATACAATGTTAAACTACCATCATTAAATCCATTAATAGTAGGATTTGTAACCTGACACTCAGCATAAATGTTATCAGGTAACTCAGGAATAACACAATCAATAGTTTGTACATTATCACCATAATAGTCCGCAACTATTGTTGAGTATGTACCAGGTATAACATCATTATAAAGTAAATATGTATTATTTGTTGGCTCTATAGCTTGACCAATTTGAGTTTCAGTTCCCGCACTATAAAAACTATATGGTGGTGTACCACCTGTAACAAATAAACTAACTGAACCAGTTGTTGACCCGTCTAATGTTGGGAACACACTATCACATTCAACATAGAATGGAAAAATTGTTTTAACAGTACATTCATTTACTGTTGTAAAAATACCTGTACTCTGACTACCAAAATCAATTGTAATACCTGTTGGACAAGGATTTAATAAAATACAATTAGCACAAGATGTCTGTGCAGTCATACCAACTAAATCATAAATCAAAGGTTCATAAAATAATTCAGGTAATTCAACGTATGTTCCACATAACGTATCACCTTGTGTTGTTTCAATATAATAAATTTCATATTCTGAAACAGAACCAGGTATACCATTTACATAGAAATAGTCCTCAATATCACAACAATTTTGAAATCCAAAAGCCATTACTTATAAATAACAAAAAAACTGTTTTTATCCACACTTAATTTATTTAACATGAAAGTATTTGAGTTGTTTCACAAGAATTACCATCAATAACTTTACAAAACACTGTTGTTGACCCTGTAAGAGATATAGGTAAATTAACAATAACAGGCCAATAAACAGGGTCATATTCCGTTTGAACCAAAGAACAATTATTACCCGCGAAATCACATAAATAAATTTGAAAGGGAGGTGTTCCATTAATATTGGATATTTCAACGTATGTCATATTATATAATTACCAACAAGTTACAATTACTAATCCATTTCCACCTCTCCCACCTGTTCCACCTGTGGTTCCAGCACCTCCACCACCTCCACCACTACCAGGTCCTCCATCACCACCATTACCACCAGCAACGTTTGCCGAACCTCCTCCTGTACCACCAAGAGATACAAAAGGTTTCCACATAAACATACCGTCAATACCTCTACCACCATCTGCTGCACCACCTGCGACATTTTGAACAAACCCTGCACCTGTAATAGAACCTCCAGCTGAGGTCACGTTACCTGCGGTACGACCCGCACCTCCACATCCCGAACCAAGTGGGACTACCCCTGTCCCGTATGTGTTTACAGTAGGAACACCAGTTGCACTACCCGCAATACCATTAATACCCGCCCTTGCAACAAATTCACCTAAGGATGTCATGGCAGCTATGTTAGCCGCTGTGCCAGTACCCCCATTACCTCCTGTACCACCCGCACCTACAGTTCCAGGGTTTCCACCTGAACCACCGTTAAGACTAATTAGTAGATACGTTTGTGCGTTTCCAACACCTCCAACATTTGTTGCAATTGAAGTTGAACCTCCGTTAGAACCAACAGTATTTGCAGCACCTCCAGCCCCACCAGCGCCAACAGTAACTATTAAATTATCAGTTAAAAATATCCTTGGAATAATAATACGGTTAATCGCACCTGAACCTCCACCTCCACCACCACCAGCAGCTCCAGTTGCATCTGTAAAACCTCCACCACCACCACCGCCTGGACTTATTAAAACAACATGTACCATAGAAACACCGTTAGGTAATGCACAATTATGAACACCCGCACTACTGAAGATTTGTACTTTATGACCAATATTTGTTAAATTATATGCAAAATCCATAGTTATATTTTTACCAACACTGTATTATTACCAAACCATCACCACCTCTTCCACCAACACCTCCAACACCTGTGGGTGAAGTACCTGCACCACCTCCTCCACCACCACATCCAATATTACCATTACCACCAGCACCACCTGAAACAGGAGTTGTTCCTCCACCACCACCTCCACTTCCTCCGACAGAATAAAATGGTGTTAATGAAAATACACCAGGTGTCCCATCAGATGTTATAGTATTTCCAATACCGCCAGGATTTGTTGGTACAAAACCACCACCTGTCAAATTACCACCGTTTGTTGCCGTAGTCGCACCTGCTGCCATACCCCCTCCACCAGCACCTGATGTGAATGGTAACCCAATAGTCGCACCATAAGTAACTGAAGTGCCATTTGTAGTTGTTCCGTTACCACCACCTTGACCTCCAAGAGCAAACCATTGTCCTAATGTTGAATATAAAGCTTGAGCAACGTTAGCCGCGGTCGCACCAACTCCCCCTGTCGCACCAACACCACCTGTTCCCCCTGAAGCAACAACAACAAAAGTAGATACACCATTATTACGTGGAACTGGCATATCAACAGACGTGTTACCTCCCACACTACCTGAACCTGCACCTGAGGCTCCACCTGCCCCTCCTAAACCAATATTTATTATAAGTGAATCTGTTACAAACATTTCAGGAATTATTACTCTTGTAATCGCACCTGAACCTCCACCTCCACCACCTGACCTTGCGTTAGCGGATGTGTTTGTCGCACCACCAGCACCACCACCTCCAGCACCAATTGCCGTGATAGATAACATAGTTATACCAGGTGGTTTTATCCAACTACCCGACTGATAAAACACACTCGTTTTATACGTTGTATCCGCTAAATTATATAAAAAACTCATATTATATACTTATTACCAACATGTAATTATTACCATACCAGGTCCACCATTTCCACCTGTTCCACCTGTGGTTCCAGCACCTCCACCTCCACCTCCACTTCCAATCTCACCCTTACCACCAGAACCTCCAGTACCACCAGCAACAGAACCACCACCAGCTCCACCAACACTATAAAAACCTTTTAATCTAGAAGTTCCGCTACCACCATTTTGAGCACCTCCAGCACCTCCACCTGTACCACCCACAGATGAAGGCATAAATAAAACACCTGAAACATTACCACCATTAAAATTTCCGTTAGCTGCACTTTTTCCACCTCCAGCGGCTCCTCCTGATACAGTTGTACTATTACCGTTAATTGTCACACTACCACCTATTGCCGCGTTAGCACCTGCGGCACCCGCCTGACCTGCGATAGATAAAAAAGTCCCTAATGCTTGATAAACAGCGTTAGTCTGTGCACCAATAGCCCCTGCACCACCTCCAGCCGAAGCACCTCCCGCAACACCTACGTTACCACCTTGACCACCATTAGCCTGTATTACTCTTGTTGCCGCAACGTCACTACCTCTAGCACAATCAACAAAAGTATTACCCGCAGTTGCTCCTCCACTACCTCCAGAGCCACCAATACCACCCGCAGCGACAGTTATTTCTAAACTGTCGGTTAAAAAAATCGCAGGAATAGTAAGTCTTGTTATAGCCCCCGAGCCACCACCTGAACCACCAGACGCAGCGGTACTAACAGATGAGTTACCTGAACCACCTCCACCACCAGCACCAATTGCCGTGATGTGTATCATGGTAATACCTCTTGGTTTAATCCAATAAAAAACGCTTGAAGCGGTATTATTACCAATAGGTCCAATAAAGACTTGGTCTTTATATTGATTATCCGCTAAATGATAATAATCTATCATAATACATTACGCCCATGATGGTGTTACTTTACGTGGTGGCGAATATTTAAATCTATATCCATACGGACCTTCTATAACTAAAGTGTTACCACTTAAATCAGTTAATCTAAGTAACTCGGTACCTTCATTATTTAACTCTTGGTATCCTTCACTTACAGGACTACCGTATTCAAAAACAATTTCATAGTATATCATTAGTAATCTCCTCCTATAACTGTAGCTTGTATTCCCGCAACAACTGCTGTACCTATGGTACAATACATAATATATCCGGCAGGTAATGCAAAGTTTAATGGTAATTCATAGTTTGTTGACGCACTAGTTTGAGACGCAGTATTTGCAGCAATTGTGATTTCATCCCAAATTGTGCTGTTATTGGGAGTTGCCAAAGCGCCTCCATTATTTATAAAAACCCTAGCCATTGTAGCGGCATTATTCGTGTTAGTGGACTGATGTCTAAATCTTATCTTTTGAACATAACTTCCGTTAGTATTCGCACTAAAAACCATATATGAAGTTCCCGCAGACAAGTTACCTGTATTGGCAACCGTCATATTAGTCGTCCACATAATCTCAGGTGTTAGTGTAAAAATTGGAGCTGTATTTGCTGGCATATTATTATATTAGTTTAATTTCTTTTATTATAAATATTATATATAGTTAAAATTGTTTGCAGTTGTATAAACAAGTCCTAAAGTGAACGAACCACCCGCCGCTCCATCAACACCACTTGTTCCTGATGAACCTGAACCAGAACTTCCTGATGAACCACTTGAACCAGAACCTGATGTTCCTGATGAACCAGCAGTACCTGAAGAACCACTTGAACCAGAACCTGATGTCCCAGATGAACCCGCGGTACCTGAAGAACCACTTGAGCCAGAACCTGAAGTCCCCGATGAACCCGCAGTACCTGAAGAACCACTTGAACCAGAACCTGATGTTCCTGATGAACCAGCAGTACCTGAACTACCTGATGAACCCGAACTACCTGAAGTACCTGATGTTCCAGATGAACCGCTAGTACCACTACTTCCATTTGACCCTGAAGTTCCCGATGAACCTGAAGTACCTGATGACCCTGAAGTTCCCGATGAACCACTAGTTCCTCTTGAACCCGTACTACCCGATGAACCAGAGCTTCCTGATGACCCACTTGAACCCGAACCAGATGTTCCTGAAGAACCTGAACCTGATGACCCACTTGAACCAGATGTTCCACTAATACCATCTAGACCACTTGTTCCTGAAGAACCTGAACCTGAACTTCCTGATGACCCAGCACTTCCTGATGTTCCCGAAGAACCGCTAGTTCCTGATGAACCTGAACCAGAACTTCCCGATGACCCAGCGCTTCCTGATGTTCCTGAAGAACCACTTGTTCCACTACTTCCTGTGATACCCGACGAACCAGAACTACCTGATGAGCCAGCACTTCCTGATGTTCCTGAAGAACCACTTGTTCCACTTGAACCAGAACTACCCGATGACCCAGCGCTTCCTGAAGTTCCACTTGTACCGCTAGAACCTGAAGTTCCCGATGAACCACTGGTACCTCTTGACCCTGTACTTCCTGAAGAACCTGAACTTCCACTTGAGCCTGATGAACCTGATGTTCCCGAAGAGCCGCTAGACCCACTTGAACCTGATGAACCTGACGAGCCACTCGAACCAGATGTTCCTGATGAACCGCTAGTCCCCGAAGAACCTGAACCTGAACTTCCTGATGACCCAGCACTTCCACTTGAGCCAGAGGTACCCGAAGAACCTGACGTTCCGCTACTACCTGTAATACCCGATGAACCAGAACTTCCTGATGAACCACTACTACCTGATGTTCCTGAACTACCACTAGTTCCACTACTTCCTGTAATACCTGAAGAACCTGAACTACCACTACTTCCTGATGAACCACTAGTTCCACTACTTCCTGTAATACCTGAAGAACCACTACTTCCTGATGAACCACTAGTTCCTGATGAGCCAGACGTTCCCGAAGAACCAGTATTTCCACTAGAACCTGAAGAACCACTTGTACCCGATGAACCCGATGTTCCACTAGAACCCGATGAACCACTTGAACCAGTGCTACCTGAAGAACCGCTAGTTCCTGATGTACCTGATGAACCTGAAGTTCCTCTTGAACCTGTACTTCCTGAAGAACCAGAACTTCCGCTTGAACCTGATGACCCACTTGAACCTGAAGTTCCTGATGAACCACTAGTTCCTGATGAGCCAGCACTTCCTGATGACCCTGAACTTCCTGAAGAACCTGAAGTCCCTGAACTACCACTAGTTCCACTACTTCCTGTTAAGCCTGAAGACCCACTACTTCCTGAAGAACCACTTGTTCCTGATGAACCTGATGTACCAGAACTACCTGTATTACCTGAACTCCCACTTGAACCTGAACTTCCTGAAGAGCCTGAAGTTCCAGAACTACCACTTGTACCCGAAGAACCTGTATTACCCGAACTTCCACTTGAACCAGCACTACCTGATGAACCGCTAGTTCCAGAAGAACCTGATGTGCCAGAACTTCCAGTAATACCTGATGAACCTGAACTACCACTTGAACCTGAGCTCCCTGAAGTTCCAGAACTTCCACTAGTACCCGATGAACCTGTATTTCCACTTGAACCTGAACTACCCGCACTTCCACTTGAACCCGATGTTCCTGAACTTCCACTTGTTCCTGATGAACCTGTATTACCCGAACTTCCGCTACTTCCTGAAGAACCACTTGACCCTGAAGTACCCGAAGAACCAGATGTTCCTGAACTTCCACTTGAACCAGAAGAACCGCTAGTCCCTGATGTACCTGAAGAACCACTTGTTCCTCTTGAGCCCGTACTACCTGATGACCCTGAGCTTCCACTTGAACCTGAGCTTCCTGAAGTTCCAGAAGAACCACTTGTTCCACTACTTCCAGTATTACCTGACGAACCTGACGACCCACTTGAGCCAGAAGAACCTGAAGTTCCAGAAGAACCACTTGTTCCACTTGAGCCAGCACTTCCGCTAGACCCCGAACTACCTGAAGAGCCAGAAGAACCTGATGTTCCACTTGACCCAGAAGTTCCTGATGAACCACTATTACCCGAAGAACCTGAGCTTCCACTTGAACCAGAAGAACCTGATGTTCCTGAAGAACCTCCAGTACCACTTGAGCCAGTACTTCCACTACTACCTGATGAACCCGAACTTCCTGATGTACCTGAACTACCACTAGTCCCTGAAGAACCTGTATTTCCACTTGAACCCGAACTACCCGAAGAACCCGATGAACCTGTACTACCTGAACTTCCACTTGAGCCTGAAGACCCTGATGTTCCACTACTACCCGATGTACCTGAGCTTCCACTAGACCCTGACGAACCACTTGAGCCAGAAGAACCTGATGTTCCAGAACTTCCACTAGTACCGGATGAGCCAGTGTTTCCGCTTGAACCTGAACTACCCGAGCTTCCTGAAGAACCACTTGTACCTACTGAACCTGAAGTACCAGCACTACCGCTAGAACCACTACTTCCACTTGAACCTGATGAACCTGAGCTTCCACTAGAACCAGAACTACCTGATGTACCAGAACTTCCGTTAGAACCTGATGTACCTGAACTTCCTGATGTTCCTGATGAACCACTAGTTCCTCTTGAACCCGTACTACCTGATGAACCTGAACTTCCAGTTGACCCTGACGAACCACTTGAACCAGAACTACCAGATGTTCCTGACGAACCACTAGTACCCGATGAACCTGTATTTCCACTTGACCCTGAACTACCACTTGAACCAGAAGAACCTGATGTACCAGAACTACCATTAGAACCTGAAGTTCCAGATGAACCTGATGAACCTGAACTACCGCTTGAGCCAGCACTTCCCGATGTTCCTGAACTACCGTTAGAACCTGATGTTCCACTTGAACCACTACTACCTGATGAACCTGTGCTACCACTTGAACCAGATGAACCACTTGTTCCAACACTTCCGCTAGACCCTGAACTACCCGAACTTCCTGATGAACCACTTGTACCTGATGACCCAGAAGTTCCTGACGAGCCAGATGAACCTGATGAACCAGCACTTCCCGAAGAGCCACTTGTCCCTACTGAACCCGATGTTCCGCTTGACCCTGTAATACCTGATGAACCCGAACTACCTGAAGACCCACTTGAACCTGATGTTCCTGAACTTCCACTAACACCTGATGAGCCTGAACTTCCACTAGAACCTGATGACCCTGAAGTTCCTGTTGAGCCAGATGTTCCTGAACTACCACTAGAACCAGATGACCCTGAGCTTCCTGATGACCCACTTGTTCCCACACTACCACTAGTTCCTGAAGAACCCGTACTACCACTTGAGCCAGAAGAACCTGAACTTCCTGAAGTACCTGTTGAGCCAGATGTTCCTGAACTACCACTCGTACCTCTTGAACCTGTACTACCTGAACTTCCGCTTGAACCTGATGAACCGCTACTACCTGATGAACCACTTGTTCCAGAAGAACCTGATGTACCAGAACTTCCGCTTGAGCCAGATGAACCAGCACTACCACTTGAGCCAGATGTCCCTGATGAACCACTCGTTCCACTTGAGCCAGTATTACCTGACGAACCAGAACTACCCGAACTTCCGCTAGAACCACTTGTACCCGATGTTCCTGAAGAACCACTAACACCTGATGACCCCGAACTCCCACTACTTCCACTTGAGCCAGAGCTTCCTGATGTACCACTTGAACCTGATGTTCCTGAAGACCCTGTACTACCACTTGAACCAGAAGAACCTGAACTACCCGATGTTCCAGCACTACCACTACTACCACTTGAACCTGATGTTCCAGCAGACCCCGATGTACCAAAACCTGATGACCCCGAACTTCCTCCCGAACCTGAGCTTCCACTAGAACCTGAAGTTCCTGAACTACCGCTAGTACCTGAAGAACCTGATGTTCCACTAGAACCAGATGAACCACTACTACCTGAAGAGCCAGATGAACCAGCACTTCCAGATGTACCAGAAGACCCTGAACTACCGCTAGAGCCTGAGGTACCACTTGTACCTACTGAACCTGATGTACCAGAACTTCCAGATGTCCCTGAAGTACCTCTCGACCCTGTTGAGCCTGAACTACCTGAAGACCCTGAACTTCCAGATGAACCTGATGTTCCGCTACTACCTGAAGTACCGGCAGAACCTGAACTTCCTGAACTACCATTAGAACCTGATGTTCCACTAGAACCTGCACTTCCCGAACTTCCACTTGAACCTGATGTTCCTGCAGAACCCGATGCACCACCTGTTCTATAATAAGTTTTACCTGTATTATCTACAACAACAAATTTTGTTTGATTATCATCTTGAGTAATTTGAGCAATTGTTAATTCATTTGTTGTTGTTGCCGATGCAGTTATTTGATTAACATTAAATAAATCATTCCCTCCTAATCCTAAATCACCTGTCATTTGTCTTCCACCATCAACTAAAAGATATTGTTGGTGGTCATCAGCAGTTAAACCTAACAAATTACCGTGTACCGATGTCGCGTTAACACCACTTGACTTAAAACCAATTACAGGTCTAATATCCTCAATTTGAACAATACCTCCAAATCCTTGTTGGATATAAACAGACGCAATTGATACCACACCATCCGTAAAATAATCAGGAGGTAATGGTAATGGAGCCGCCTCAGCTTCAACAAGAGTCGCATATTCTTGTTGACCTAAAACTAAAAAGTATTCTTCATTAATACCTTCACCGACAACATATAATGTATGTTTAGTATAATACGATGTGGTTAATGCTGATAATGAATTTTCATTTTTATTATATTGAAAATTATTTACAAACGTAGTTGCACTTCTTGTCCAATTTGTACCATTGTTCCAATATTGTGTAAAACTTATTGGTGTTCCACCTGTTGGTGTAAAATTATTTTCTGATAACCAATAACTACCAGATGTCACATCAAGAGTAAATGATGTTGAACCTGTTGTAACAATAGAACCTGTTGAATAAACTGGACCTAACGCTTGTCTGTTAAAGCTTGATAATAAATTTGCAGTATGTTGAGCGTTGTATGGCGCAGCATCAATCAATTCAATACCTGTCGCGTTTGTAACTACTCGACCCATAATAATATTATAGAATGGGTCAGGTAATCCTGAATTTGCAACTAACGTTCCGTTATTTGAAATATAAATGTAGTTATCAGTTTCAGCACTTAATGTTAACTGACCATCAACCCAATCATATCTTTTAATAATACTATTATCTGTTTGGTCAGCTAAATATCCAAATCCTGCAGATGTATTGATTGTTCTACCACTAACAATAGTAATTGTACCACCACTTAATAATCCCATTGGACTACCTTGAAAAATCAGTGTAGAAGCATCTGTATGTGTTCCATCTGCGAAAGTAACCGATAACTTTCTTGTTACGTCGTTCTCACCATCCGTATCATCCAAGAAGTTCCAATAAAAGTCCTCACTTGCTGTAATTATTTTTGAGTGGTCTGAAATACCCTGAAATCTACCTATTGTCGATGCGTTTTCAATTAAAAAGTCATTAGTAATTGAATCGTGAATCATGGTACCAACCATTCTAAAAGTAGGCCCACCACCTGTATTTGGTACGTAAACGGCAATATCCCATTCTTGAATATCCATACCTGTTCCTTCCAATACCGCAGAGTCTGATAACACAAATGCGGTTGAACCTGTTAGTAATGCACCTTCAAAAGTACACCCGTTGAACGATAAAAGTGTTCCAGAGCCAGTACCGCTATTACCAATAACATCATCATATGTTGGGAACAAGAAATAGTTTTCCATATTACCCAACGCCTGAAACCCATTAGTTGCTTCAACTTTTAATCCGTAACTAAACTCACCATTAACATCGACATATTCACCATAGAACTTGGTATCTTGTGTTGATGATTTTATCCATACACCAATATCTGAATCATATATTGAAATCTTATGAGCTTGTCCAAAATCACCGATATCATCACAGTGAATTGCCGCATATCCTGCACCAGCACCTGATAATGTTAAAAACGATACTTCGTTATTAATACCTATATTAATAATATGTTGAGTAGAACCCGTTGGGACAATTTGTGTAGTTTGAATATTACTACCCTCAATACTCACATACGGTTTTCCAGTTAAATTAATTTGTCCCTCAGAAAATAACCCAGGTCCAACTCTAACCAAAAAACGATTATTAATTGACGAACCTGTAATCCAATCAACTGCACTCTTAATAGATGTAAAGTCACCACCTTTTTTAGCGACCGTAATAACTCTTGGGTCTTGGTTAACTTCATATAACGGAGCGTCAATCGGTATTGTAGTTTTTAAGAATGTATCAGTACCTTCAATTTTACCTGTTGCAGTTGGATGTTCAACTAATACGTCTTGAGTATTATTTTCAAAGTTAAGAGCCGAACCAAATATACTTGGAGCTGAGCCCGTGTTTGGAGCATATATCGCAGTTACCCATCGTTGGAAATTAACTGCCGTTAATCTTAACGAACCTCCGTTTTCAACCCAAAATCCTGTTCCTGCCGCAACCCCAACAGCCTTTGTTAATAAACATCCGTTAACAATAAACGTACAACCTGGTTGGTCTGCCTTTGCAAATATTAATCCTGATGTCGTACTAACACCTCCATTAGTAGATGTAACGTTTCTAAGTTGCATCCTACCAATACCACTACCATCATTTGTAACATAGAAACCTATAGTAAATGGATATCCACCATACTTAACGTTAGAACACTGTATGATACAGTTTCCACCACCTGTTCCAACAACTTTTGCGTGAGTATAGTTTGTACCAAATCTTACGTTTTCAACATATGCAATTGCATTAGTTTGAGGAGTTGTCGATGATGAATAAACAATAGACGACGCACTTGTTCCTGATGAACCTTGAATTTGCATGTCCTGAACCATTGATTGGTCGGCCATGATGAAAACACTATTATTAGGATTACTTGCTTGTAGGATAGTTGTTGTACTATCACCACCTCTAACCGTAATCCATGATTTCATTGTGATGGTATCTTCAATATATAAACCAGGATAAACTCTAACTTCCCAAGTACTATTTGGAGTTGCACCTGTTATACTATCTACCGCATCTTTAACGGAATTAAAGTCTGTTGAACTACCACTTAATCCAACAGTTACATAATTTTCTATAATTGTATTAAAATTATAACTTAACGATGTCCAATTTGTACCATCACTAGTTATTTGAATTGAATCATTCTGAATTAATGTAACCGTAGTACTCCCATCTATAGTTTCACTACCATTTGGGTCAACAGTTATTGTACCGGTACCATTATTTTTAATTACATATAATTTACCCTGCACACCTACCGCAGTAGGTAAATTAATAGTAAAAGTACCACCAGAGACAGCGACCATATAGTCGTCATCAGTAATCGTATATGTACTACCAATTGTTACTTGTGGATATGTTATACCACCTAAGGATATTATACCCCTTCTCGCAACAAACTCATTTGCCATTTATTCTTTCCTTTTTTCCCTATCCAAAAGAAAATTCTTCTATGTTTATTTGTTAATAAATATACTTGAAAAGTATTCTGTCAATCCTAAAATGAAAAAACCATCACATTTATTATTATGTGATGGTTCATGTTTTTATATATTTTAATATTAAATTGTAATTCTTGTTGATATACTAATGTTCCAACTACCTTTATTCACATCAGCCCAAAACTCAACATTACCACCTGACACCGTAACCCTTAACTCAATACCCAAAGTAGAGTCATTTAAGTCAGGAGTTGATATATCAACATAAGTAGCGTTAGATGTGTCCCAAATACTCATTACTTGGCCACCTCTTGTTGCAGTTGTGGTTGGATTATTAACCCAATAATCAAAAATTGCACTACGTCCTAATGATGTACTAAATGAACAAATACGTGTTGATGCGGTAATACTTGTACCACTACAAGAAGTTAAAGATTGTTTTCCATATTCAACAGTATCACCTGTAATACCTAAAGTTGTACCATCAAAAGTTAATTTACTTTGAGCAATCGCACTATTTGTAGAGGTACCTGAAGCAGTTAATATTCTGTAATCAGCAGGATTAGCAATTGTATTGAAACCTGTACCTGATGTACCAGCACTACCGCTAGAACCCGAAGTTCCACTTGAGCCGGATGAACCTGAACTGCCAGAAGACCCTGATGTTCCTGAAGAACCACTTGTACCCGAACTTCCTGAGGTACCACTTGAACCTGACGAACCACTTGACCCAGATGAGCCAGAACTTCCGCTAGAACCAGATGTACCCGAACTTCCTGAACTACCACTACTACCTGAAGACCCTGATGTACCACTTGAACCAGAAGTTCCTGTAGAACCGCTAGACCCTGATGAACCTGATGTTCCTGAAGACCCACTACTTCCCGAAGTACCTGATGAACCACTTGACCCACTTGACCCACTAGTACCAACCGACCCAGAAGAACCGCTTGTACCAACACTTCCTGAACTTCCACTACTACCTGATGAACCAGACGAACCTGAAGTTCCAGATGAACCACTAGTACCAACACTACCTGACGACCCAGAAGAACCCGAGCTCCCTGATGTCCCACTTGAGCCCGATATTCCTGAAGAACCGCTAGTACCTACACTACCGCTACTTCCACTTGAACCAGATGTTCCTGTAGAACCGCTAGACCCTGATGAACCACTACTACCCGATGAACCTGAAGAACCACTTGTTCCTGATGTACCCGCACTTCCTGAAGAACCGCTACTACCTGAAGAACCAGAAGAACCACTAGTACCAGATGTACCTACGCTACCACTACTACCAGAAGAACCACTACTACCGCTAGACCCTGAACTACCTGATGTTCCACTTGAGCCAGATGTTCCAACACTTCCACTAGACCCTGAACTACCCGATGAGCCAGAAGACCCTGATGTTCCGGAACTTCCTGAAGAACCGCTACTACCACTAGTACCAGAACTTCCCGTAGAACCAGATGTTCCGCTACTACCTGATGAACCAGAAGTTCCAACACTACCACTAGAACCAGAACTTCCTGAACTCCCACTACTACCTGATGTTCCGCTTGACCCAGATGTTCCAACTGAACCTGATGAGCCAGAGCTTCCTGAACTGCCACTTGAACCAGAAGAACCTGATGTTCCACTACTTCCCGATGAACCACTACTACCGCTAGTTCCTACACTACCTGAAGAACCTGAACTTCCGCTTGTTCCCGAAGAACCAGTTAGACCTGAAGAGCCTGAACTTCCACTACTACCACTAGAACCACTTGTTCCTGAAGAGCCACTTGTACCTACACTACCGCTACTTCCACTTGAACCAGAAGAACCTGATGTACCAGTTGACCCAGATGTTCCTGTACTACCCGAAGAACCGCTACTTCCACTTGAACCTGATGACCCTGAAGTTCCTGATGAACCAGTTAATCCCGAAGAGCCTGAACTTCCACTAGACCCACTTGAGCCAGAAGTTCCAACACTACCGCTACTTCCACTTGAGCCAGAAGTACCTACACTACCACTTGAACCAGAACTTCCTGAAGTACCTGTTGACCCAGATGACCCTGAAGTTCCTGATGAACCACTTGTACCAGCACTTCCCGAAGTTCCAACCGAACCCGATGAACCACTAGAGCCCGAAGAACCACTACTACCTGATGTGCCACTTGAACCTGAAGAACCTGTTGACCCTGAACTTCCACTACTACCACTTGTTCCAGAAGAGCCAGTTAAACCTGAAGACCCAGAACTTCCACTACTACCCGAAGAACCTGAAGTTCCTACCGAACCACTACTACCTGATGTTCCAGTACTCCCCGAACTTCCACTTGAGCCTGCACTACCTGATGAACCTGATGTTCCACTAGAACCCGATGAACCACTTGACCCAGTGCTACCTGAAGTACCACTAGACCCACTTGAGCCAGAAGTCCCAACACTACCGCTACTTCCAGATGAACCTGAACTTCCACTTGAACCAGAACTTCCTGAAGTACCTGTTGACCCAGATGTTCCAGAACTTCCTGTAGAACCCGATGAACCTGAACTACCCGATGAGCCACTTGTACCAGCACTTCCTGAAGTCCCAACCGAACCCGATGAACCACTTGAACCTGAAGAACCTGATGTTCCAACACTACCAGATGAACCAGAACTTCCTGAAGTACCAACAGAACCACTACTACCTGAGCTTCCACTTGTTCCCGAAGAACCAGTTAGACCTGAAGAGCCTGAACTTCCGCTACTTCCTGATGTTCCAGAACTTCCTGTAGAACCCGATGAACCTGAACTACCTGATGAACCACTTGTACCAGAAGTTCCAACACTTCCACTTGAACCAGATGAACCGCTAGAACCTGATGTTCCTGAAGACCCTGTTAAACCCGAAGAACCACTTGACCCTGAAGTACCAACACTACCTGATGTACCTGAAGAACCAGAACTACCACTAGAACCTGAACTTCCTGATGAACCAGAAGAACCACTACTACCACTAGTTCCTACACTACCAGATGAACCACTTGTACCACTAGAACCTGTACTTCCACTTGAGCCAGAACTTCCACTAGTACCTGTTGAGCCAGAACTTCCACTTGAACCAGAAGAACCCGATGTACCAACACTACCTGAACTACCACTAGAACCTGAACTTCCTGATGAACCACTAGAACCTGAAGTTCCAGATGTACCAGAAGAACCTGTTATTCCAGAACTTCCACTTGAACCTGACGAGCCTGAAGACCCTGATGTACCGACACTACCACTAGAACCAGACGTTCCACTTGAACCTGTACTTCCGGATGAACCTGAACTACCTGAGGTACCCACAGAACCTGATGTTCCTGAACTACCTGAACTACCTGATGTACCCGCAGAACCTGAAGAACCACTTGTCCCCGATGTACCTGAGCTACCACTATTACCTGAAGTTCCGCTAGTACCATTAGTACCGTCAACACCACTCAAACCTGAAGAACCCGATGTTCCAACACTACCTGAACTACCACTACTACCACTTGACCCCGCACTTCCTGAAGAGCCACTTGTACCAGCAGTTCCTGAAGTACCAACAGAACCAGAACTACCACTTGAACCCGAAGAACCTGATGTTCCAACACTACCAGAACTTCCTGAAGAGCCTGTACTTCCACTTGAACCTGATGTTCCTGCAGAACCAGAACTTCCTGAAGAGCCTGTGCTTCCACTTGAACCTGATGTTCCTGAACTACCTGTTATACCACTTGAACCTGAACTTCCTGAGGAACCAGAAGAACCTGATGTTCCCGAAGAGCCAGTTAGTCCTGAACTTCCACTACTACCACTAGACCCTGTACTTCCTGAAGAACCTGAACTACCAGAAGTTCCAGATGTACCAGTACTACCTGATGTCCCTGAAGAACCATTAACACCAGAACTTCCTGATGAACCTGTACTTCCACTACTTCCTGATGTCCCACTTGAACCTGAAGTTCCACTTGAACCTGAAGTTCCAGCAGAGCCAGAGCTACCACTTGAACCTGAGCTACCAGCACTTCCGCTTGAACCTGATGTTCCTGAGCTACCGCTTATTCCACTTGAGCCTGATGAACCAGCACTGCCACTTGAGCCTGATGAACCTGATGTTCCTGTACTACCTGATGACCCCGTACTTCCACTTGAACCAGAACTTCCAGATGTTCCAGATGAACCTGTTAAACCTGAACTACCCGATGAACCCGAAGAACCTGTGCTACCTGACGTTCCTGAACTACCACTAGTGCCTGAAGAACCTGTGCTACCTGACGTTCCGCTAGTACCTGAACTTCCAGTTAATCCACTACTTCCAGAACTTCCACTTGAACCTGATATTCCTGAACTTCCTGATGAACCCGTACTTCCACTTGAACCTGACGAACCAGCACTACCTGATGTACCAGAAGAACCTGTTAACCCACTTGAACCTGATGACCCTGATGAGCCTGAAGAACCCGAAGAACCCGAAGAACCCGAAGAACCCGATGTACCACTTGAACCTGTACTTCCTGAAGAACCACTTGAGCCCGAACTTCCTGATGTACCTGAACTACCAGTAATACCACTTGACCCACTAGAACCTGAAGAGCCTGATGTACCACTAGAGCCTGAAGACCCTGATGTTCCTGAAGTTCCAACACTTCCCGAAGAACCACTTGAACCTGAAGAACCAGATGTTCCTGAAGTTCCAACACTTCCCGAAGAACCACTTGAGCCCGATGAGCCACTTGAGCCTGAACTACCTGATGAGCCAGACGTACCTGAAGTTCCAGATGAACCTGAGCTACCTGAAGAACCACTTGTTCCTGATGAACCTGAGGTACCACTTGAACCTGAGGTTCCAGCACTACCACTACTTCCTGATGTTCCTGAACTACCACTTGTACCAGAACTTCCTGATTCACCTGATGAACCAGAACTTCCTGAAGAACCATCCGCTCCATTATGAATCCAAGAAAATGTATATGTGCTACCACTTGTTAAATTACCATTACAAGTAAAAGGTATGTCTAAAGTAATATCCCAATAAGGTCCATTATTAACTATAGTTAAAATTTTGTAAATACCTAATATAGGAAAATTACCAACTTCTTCAATCTGTAAATAAACTTCTTGACTTAAATTGATAGAATCTTGAATTGCGGTTAACCAATTATCATAATTAATATTATAAACATCATTATCTGCAATAGATATATAATTTACTGAACATAACTCATTAATGTTTGTTGCAAAAAACCCTTGGTTAGGGTCATTTGGGGTAACTATAGATGATGTCCATAACCATCTACCGCTATTAGCACCGTCATTACCACTATATCCACTTGAGCCAGATGTACCAGATGTCCCACTAGCACCATCAACACCGTTTATACCACTTGTTCCAGCACTACCACTTGAGCCAGAGCTACCCGATGTACCCGAACTTCCTGAAGAACCGGCGGAACCTGAACTCCCTGACGTACCGCTAGTACCATCACCACCTGAAACGGTAATACCTGTAACACTTACAACGGTACCATCACTATTATATAATTCTAAAGTGCTTGTACCTGAAAAGAACGTACCACCAGTTAATTCTGTTCCTTGAGCAAAAACTCTCCATCTCGCATCATTTCTTGATGTTCCACTAACACCTTCAATTGTTGAACCTGTCCAAGCGTTAATAAATGCCTGTCCTTCAGGTGTATTATTTTTTACAATTGTCTCATAAGATAATTGAGTAACAGAATTAGCACTTACCGCAGCGTCCCATAAATCGTTATAGTTGTCTATTTGAAATTGGTATGCCGTTTCAGTTTCATTAACCCAAACAATCATACCTAACCTTCTTCTACCTGATGAAAAATTATCAGAGTTAAGGGTTAAATAAGTCGGCATAAATGTACCATTACCAATTGTGATATTAATTGGGATAGTATTTGCACTAAGTTGTTGTTGTCCCTTCCCACTAAATGACAACCCTAAATTAGTAAGGTAAGCGGCTTCTTGCCAACCCCCAACATTTAAGACGTTAAAGTTGGTTCCGTATGGACTTGTTCTTGCTACACTGAAAGGTCCTGTTATTTGGGACGCACTTATTGGATTTTGATACGGTATTGCCATTTTGTTACTTACTAATAATTATCTTTTTTTAGGTTTTATATACCCCTTTGAAGTAGTAATTATTTTTATCAGGAAGTTTTGGTGGTAACAATCCGTCATTAGATAAGTATAAAATTCTATATGTTCCCGCAGGTATTGAACCACCTGAGGTTATAACATCCCCAACCGAAATTTTAGGGTCAGGAGTTGCTAAAATGTCAAAGTCACAAGGTTGTGACTGATAGCCCACATTTACACTCATATTATTCAAAGTTCCTCCGACACCATCAAGTGGTATCCAAATCGTATACATGTACTGTAAACTAGTATTAATATCACTATTATTAACTTCAATAGTTTCAAATGTGTATTGGTTAATCAAACATCCAAAACTATCTTTAATCGTACTTGGGAACTGATTTAAAGCACCTTTTAAGTTTGTAGGTTGTACAAAGTTTCCTGTTCCACCTGTAAATCCTGAGTATGATGCGTATTTGTTCATCATATAACTGTAATTTGGACTTGTTGGTAATGGAAGCGCTCCTGAATTACCCCATCCGTACCAACTAACATTAGTGTCAGGTGTTACACCATCCGCTAAGTAATACATATAACTTCCTAATCCAAACAACGAACCACCTGCAGAAGAATCTTGAGGTTCTGCAAATACGTAAGCATAATACAAAGGTTTTGTAATAGATGGTGTTGGAGTAAATGTTGGTGTTGTAGTAACTGTTGGTGTAACAGTTTGTGTAACACTTGGTGTAAGAGATATTGTTGGTGTAACACTTGGGGTAATTGATGGTGTCGGTGTTGGTGTCGCTGGTAGAGCCGGCGCATTACAACATGGTCTATCAATAATGTAAGGATTATTAGTCGGATAAGAGTAAGAATTTAAACTAAAACTACTTAAAACACTTATATATAATTTTTCAGGTAACGGTATGATAACAATCCCCTGAGATGACTGTTTTAAAAACTGAACTAAAAACTTACCTTCATTTTTTGTTTCTCTACTTGTGAATTGATAATTCACATAATAAGTAATATCTAAAGGATTTACTGTAGACGCACTTGTTGTAATATAACATTCTTTGGATGCAACAATATATTTTTTATTAACTTCGTCATATACCGAAATTAAAATTGTATTACCCGAAATATTTTCATCTAAACCAAAATCACTTCTTCCGTTTTTTGATACCTCAACTTGGAAAACTGGTAACGTTGAATTTTTCTTAATAAACCATTCCATATTAGATAGATACGTAACTATTACCAATTTTTATCGTTAGTTTTTCTCTGATTGGTAAAATGTAAGTTCCTGTATCAGTAATAAAAACAAACTCCCCTTCATAAAGACCTTCTCTACTTGTATCACTTGAAGTGAATTTATAATAAACATAATATTCTGTCTCAGCGTTTGGGTCAACAAATGTCTTCTCAACAAACCCTCCTTTCTTATTCAGAATCTTATATGCTCCCGTTTTAACATCTATCATGGAAAAGTAAATCAACGAGTTTTCGATTATTGACATGAACTCTGTTATGTCAGCAATACCATCTTTAACCACTTGCATTTTAAGAACAGGTAGTGTTGCACCTTTGTTAATAAAAAATTCCATTAATAGTTTTTTAAATAAATATCAAAAAATCAACATTCTTTCCTTAAATTACTATCATAATGTTCAAATCTATCATGTTCGGTAGGTGTGAGTAGTAAAATACCAGGTTTTAACTTACCTTTAATTGTGTTTTGGAAGTTGTGAGACATCAAAGTTTGTTCATATGGGTGTTGATATTTTGTCTCCAAATAACATTTATAACTCCCACTTTTAGAAAGAATAATTGGCCAGTTACATAAATAAATTTCCCCTGACGCATATGGAATACCCTTATGTGTTTTTATCTCGTTGAACTTTGTTTTTGGTGCGTTTGGGTCTAAACCATGTTGTGGTAATCTTGGGTTTTTTGGCCAATGTTGTTCTCTGAAATTTTGTGGGACATTATACCAACTCCATTGTGTACTATTATCACCATAAAATTCTGTGAAATTTAATTTTAGGAAATCAAAGTTTTCTTTATTAACTATCTCTAAACTTTTCTGATATAGATTACTTACATATCTATTAAACCCATTTCTACACACTTCATTTTTTTGTGAGTAAAAAAACATGTCGTCCTCAAAAAATAACATATAGTCCAACCCTGTTTCATCAAAATGTTCAGCAATCCATTGTCTTCCACCTGTAATACCTATATTATCTTTTTTAATATGTTCAAAATCATATTCTTTACAAAGTCTTAAATATTCTTCGGTTGTTGATAGGTCGGTTGAGTTATCCAATAAAAACTTTTTTGGTTTATCTAAAAAATCTCTATCGTATTCAATCATGGATTGAATTAATGTTTCAAATTGTTTTGGTGAATTAAATGTTATTACATATAACGCAACTTTATCAATATCTAAATCGTTTTGGATTTTAACAAACTCTGTCTTTTTAACTAAAACATCATCTTTTAAATTTTCGAAGAATTTTCCAAATAAACCGTTATAATCGATTTCAAAATAATTTATATATTCTTTTAACTTATAAACCATTATTGAAAATATTGATTCCTCAGTTCCCATGTACCCACTCGATAGTGTATCATTCAATAGATTATAATATTCACCATTCATCTGTGATATGGTTTCTTTCGGTCCACCAAAAAATCCTCCACGAGCAACTTTCTTTACATCATCTTCAGCCCATTCGTTAATCTTTGGGTATGAAAATCCGTGTATCTCATTATTAGCGTCATATGGGAAACAAACGAATGTAAACTTATCAATATACTTACTTAAATTATTTAAAACCTTATCGTGTGTGAAATATCCTGGATGAACTGTATTTGTAAGTCCAGCATCAATCCAAAATAAAAACTCTGAATTAAATCTGTCAAAAATCCTTGCGTCGTTTAACAAAAACATTTTAGACATAACAAGAGGATTATACATTTCTAATCTACCTTGTGTCGATTCTTTTAACCAACCTGATTGATTATACCATTCAGGGTTATTTCTAATTTCTTGTATCTTATTATAAAAGTCATTTTCAACAAACCAACTCTTATCTCTTAAAATAAATTGAGTATTACTTTGGTCTCTTCTTTCCCAAACAAAATCCTCTAATTCTTTTTCACCAAAAATTATTAAGTTTTCCTCAACCTTTAATAGTTGTTCAAATTTTTCTAAATAATGTGAAAAAGAACGAGACCAACCTTCTTCAAGGTTTTCTCTACCAATATTCCACAATCCTGTAACTAATGTAATATTACTCATTCTGTATCTCTAACTTTATAGATTATATAATCAACAAATTCACTTTCAAACATTTGTCCTATCTCTTCATAAAAAATAACATCTCCAAAAACATCTTCTTGAAACATCGGTAAATTATGTGTGTTTGGAATCACACCCATACATTTACCTACATTACCTCTTGTGAAATCTTTTAATTTCCAATTAACATCACCTAACCAATTGTGTTTGAATATGTATAACTTGTTTTTATCTTTAACACTTTCTTTAATTACTTTGAATGCTTCTTCAGTGTATCTATCATCATCATCGGCAAACATTATAAAATCACCTTCTAATGAATTAATGTTCTCATTAATTAATGGATGTCCGTATTTCCACTTTTGTTCCCCTTGATTTAATATATGATTAACTTTGAATTTAAACTCATATCTTGATAATACTTCTGAAACAAAGTCGTGATTAATATCAGAGATTATTGTAAAAATATCTGTTGGGTCTAATTGGTCTTTGAATGACTCAATTAATCTTGGCAGTGTTTCTCTCCCGATTGAAGTACAAACAATATTAAGACTAAACATAACATTTCTCCCTTACATATTTTGTTTCATCATAAATGTCTAAAATTTCTAAAAACGCTTTTTGTAAGTCTAACCAATCACCAAATTCAAAAGCGTGACATTCATCCGAATGTTTACCTGTAATAGCCGTGAGAACTTCTTGTTCACTAATAAGTTGGTTATGTGTTGTTAAGTATTGATTAAAAATGTCTAAATATCCATTTAAAATATGTCTAACTTTTTCTGATGTTCCACCGAATAGACATCCAGGAACAACCTTTAATTCAACACCAAATAGTTGATTGAATTTAGAAACTGTTTCATAGTTCATCACAATTGAATTACCTTTCAAATGAATAAACCCGTGTTGGTTTATTTTATCAACCACCTTATCCAAAAAGTTTTTTGAATTAATTAGTGGAGCCATATAATCTCTCCACCCATCATGACAAGACGTTCCAATCAAACCAGCATCAATCCAAAAGATATTATCACAATCATGTGATTCATCAATTAAGAATTTAAGTTTATTTAAAACAACTTCTAAATAATTGTTAACACAATAAATTCTATCATAGTTAATTCCACCCGATAATTCTTGAGTTCTAATTCTATCAATTAATTCACAAGTTTCAGAAGTATTTAATTCTTTAAATTTAAATTCAACATTTGGAAAATTAAATTCATACTTTAAATTGAACTTATCATATGAATTTTGGTCAGTATAAATTACGTAACGATATTCAGGATAAATTATGTTTTTAATTGTTGCAACCAATAATGAAAAATTTTTATATCTCTCACTATTAATTCCTTCAACATATTTTAATTCATAAATCGCCGAAATTATTTTAGTACCATTTGTCATGTTCTGCATATATTATATTTGATGCTTTATAAGCATTATTTTTTATTTCAATTCCATTCAATAATGCCGAGAAACACATCTCATCTATGTTACCAGCGGGTATGTTTCTTAAACCTTTTTCTTTTTTATATTCAATACACTTGTCCCAAGTATCTAAAAAACTATTAAACTTATCTTCATCAATACTCAAGTATTGAATACAATCTTCAGGCATAACCTCCAACTTATCTTTATCAACCTCATGATTGAAATACTTTTCATACTCAAGTAATCGTCTACCTAATTCACTATTGGTATGAACTTGTTCGTTAAAATTATATGTTACAGGCCCTGATAAACAATTTTCATCAAACGCCCCCAAAATCTTTTCTTGATTAAAAAAAGATGGGTTAACTCTCATATCACAATCAACTAATATGATTTTAGTAAAACCAATACTTAAAGCAGCTCTTAACGAATATCTTTTAACTGAAAAATCAAAGTCATAGTAGTTTTTAGCATACTCCAAATAATTTGGATTAAAATCATTAATGTTAAAAGTGTGGACAAATTCTTGATTATTAATCTTACTTGGGTCATCAGTAATGACAACCAAATTTGTTTTATAATCTGATTCTATGATATCACCAATAAATCTATTAACTTGGTTATAATATCTTTCACCAAAACAAAAAGTAGCAAATGTAAATTTCATATCTTATAAATTTCCTGTTATTCTATCACACCATCCTTTAGATTCCGAGTGTGGCCAAACCACCCAATATTTAGGTTTTGAATCAGTTAAGAACTCTCTCCAAACTTTACAATAACCATCAGGGTCTCTTAGCATTCTATCAACTTCACCTTTATCAGCATCTTGTCTGTAAATGGTTTCATCTAATTCATTATGGAACGCAACAACCCAAAAGTCATAATCCTTTTCAGGTACTTGAGTAAACCCAATATCAATACAATGTTTGAATACTGATGTAAATGATTTTAACCATTCTTCTTCTGAATTGAAGTTATTTGGATTAGGTGGATAACCTTTATCTAATGTATATTGTTGAACGGCTCTCTTTGAAAAGAGTAGTCCTGAATATTTTTCATAATCTCTTAAACTTCTAACTTTACCAAAACCATATTTTCCGTGATTCATATTTTCCTCACCATCCATACCAAATAGAGAACGATTTTTCTTGTGAGCAAAATTATTCTTATCCACCCATTGTTTATCGTCGTCCCATTGTTTGGTTCTACCTTTGCGAGTATATTCATGCCAAATCAAAACTTTGTGTGGGTGGAATAAATCATATCCGTGAGTGTAAGCTCTTGCGGCAATTGAAATCTCTTCTCCGTGAAAATAAAACTCAGGGTCGTGTTGAACTTCTTTAGCGAACTTACCAAGAGTAAAACAGAAGTGAGCGGAATAAAATCTTGCGGTAACAGGTTCAGTTAGATTTTGCCAACCAGGAATTGTTTCAGGTAAAAAGAAAACCGCACCTTCAGGAATAAATCTATCAAACGCCATTCTCCACGGCTCGTTAACACGTAAACTTGGGTCATTGTCAGGGTCAAATGATGAAACATATCCTGTCAATAAAGGTTTCTTATATCCTTTCTTTTGAAGTTGTTTAATCATCTTAATCATCTCATCATCCCAATCTTCAGCAAACCTCATGTGTGAGTCAATTTGAAGAGTGTAATTTTCCTTATCATACACTTGTTGTATTTGATTTCTCGCCCAACATGCTCCTCTAGATTCATAATAAGGAATATCAATTATTCTAAATCTTTCATCATCTCTATATTCATCTAAATTATCAAAATTATCATCGCGATGATACTGACGAGCAATACCGAAAACTAAGTTTTCAGGTCGTTTAGCATTTTCTAATGCAGATTTTATAGTTGGGATTAACTGTGGGTCTCTATAAGACGCAACTTGTATAAAAATTTTCATGTAAACGTTTTACCCAAAATGTATTAATTTTAAATAAAAATTAAAGAAATAAATTAATAAGTTTGAGCAGTTTGATATGTTTGTCTTGCAACAGTTGCAGTAAAGTTATTTACAGTATGTAGCGTAGTCCATGTTGTTCCATTATTACTACCCGCAATAGTCCATGATTTAGGGTCTCTACTTTCAGCATCATTTGCGGTAGCCCATCTATATCCATTAAATGTTTTAGCAGTTGAGAACTGAAATATAAAATTAGTAACATTTCCGTTTGAGACAAAGTTTAAATCTAATCCTTTTGTTGCCAAATTACCATCAATTAATTTTGAGGGTTCTTCACCTACAGGATTACTACCACCAGGATTTGTAACGGTAACACCCGTCATACTTTGGTCAACACCATTTAACCTAAAAACAAATTCAGCAGCCTGTACAGCATTAGCATCAGGTGGCGATGTCTTTGTTTGAGTTATTTGCCATCTATAATAAGTAAATGAACTAACATAAGATGTCCAATATCCTGATGAGTTCAACCATGTTTTAGCCGCGGATGCACTTGCAAATGTTTGTGGTGTTCCCGTAAAACTTGATACGTACTGAGACAAACTAATAAAGTTATTATCTGTCTTACCTGATGTTCTCCAAAAACCAATATAAGCAGGAACTCCAACAGGATTTGGTTGTGTTCCTGATGGAACAGTATGAGCAATCACATAACCCAAATCTTCATCAGGCCCATTCCACCATCTTAAACCTGTGGATGTAAACCCACTTGTTGGTGTACCAATAGCAATACTTCCGACTTGTTCTGTCCCTGATATTGTTGAACCTGTGTTATATGCGAAGGGTCTTGATGTTGCCATTTTATTTATAATCCATATTTTGATTTAGTATTATTATAGTTTGTTGTTACATCACTGGCGGTTAATCCTGTGGTATAAAAATAACAGGCACCTATTTTACCATTTAAATAAAGTGATGATATACCAGTACCAATGTAACCCAAATAAAGAGGGTTAGTTTCACTATATGTATCAGTACCATGAGCGGTTGTTATATATTCGGTATTATTAATATACACTTTGGTGGTATTAGCAGTTGAGGTAATTCGTGAAACAAATGTAAATAAATACCAAGTATTAATTGAAACGGTTAACGTAGAGTCGGATATTTTTTGAACCCCCGTTCCATTTGTAACTACCCTCACAACGCCAGCATTCGAGAATAACCCACCCCAATACCCATCAAATCCAAATGAACTGGATAGTTTTCCAAAGACCGGAACTTGTTGACCTGAACTAGGTAAAACGTCAAATTTAACCCAAACTTGTATTGTTCTTTGGGTTGTAGTATTTAAACTAAGATTAGCAGTATGAGGTATACTTATTGTATTACTAGTCCCATTTAAATCAAAAATACCTCCGTCAGTAGACAACCAAGTGGCACCATTTATAGTTGCGTTATTCCCATTCCCCGTTTCATCAGTCCAAGTACCACTAACATAATTAGTTGCATCTAACTTCATAAATAAATTACTACTAATTACCCCACCCTCACTTGTTGATGACGGAGTAATTGTTGGTGTTGGTGTAATTGTATTTGTTGGGGTTTGTGTTGGTGTTGGAGTATTAGTTTGAGTGTTAGTAGGTGTAATTGTTGGTGTTATTGAAGGTGTTGGAGTTTGAGTATTAGTTGGAGTTGGAGTAGGTGATGGTGAAATAAATCTTGATGAAAATGAATTAAAGTTTGTTAACACTTCTGTTGAACTTAAAACTCTATTGTAAGTCATTGCAATTGAAACTCTACCATTTAATAAATTACCTCCTGCGCCATAAGAACCAATCCTTGTAGAACCATTACCACTTACAGGTGTTTTTTGAGCAGTATATGTACTATCCTGAACACCATTAACATATAGAATGAAACCATTTGTTGTGTCAAAAGTAAGACATGCATTATACCAAACACCATTACTAAAACTTGTTGTTGAGGGATAAACACCATAATTACCCCAATTTGAGTGTCCACAGTATAATTTATTTGAACCTGCAAAATACATAAAGTGTCCACCCGTATCGCTACTTAATAAGTTGTTATCAGCAGTTGAGTTTAGGTAAAACCAAACGTTTTTAGTATATGCTGTTATTCCAACAGGAGTACCTGCAACGTTAACATATTGATTACTTCCGTTAAATGTAAGGTATCCATTATTACTTGAACTGAATGTCGGAGTATTAATTAATGTTCCGTTGTTACCACTAAAACTTAAATCATCCCATCGTGAACCACTTCTTGGATATGATGAAACATAACCAGCATCAAGTAATAATGTTAATCCATTAGTTACAATATCAGGATAATCAAGGTTAACACAAATAAGTCCTGTTTGACCTGTATACCATCCTAACGCTTCGTTAGCGGTACTAAATGTTTGACCTGCAAATCCTTGAGTAAACCCAATAAGTTCTGAGTCGTTTTGAGCAACCACTATGGATGGTCCGGCAACAGCCTTGTTTCCATACATGGTATAACCACCTGATGGTGGTATAATAGAATTCCAAAATCCTGTAACACTTGTTGGCCCGTATTCCGCACCTTCATTAATACCTAAAACCCAATCCTTAACTTTAATCGTATTAGGATGAAAGGACGTTGAGTATTTTATTTTATTTGGTGGTATTGGCATTATCTTGCAACTTCTGTTATTCTTAACCACATTGATGTAGCCCCATTTACTATTGTAATACTATCATCCGCAGAATCTCTACGACACGCAACAACTACTGATTTTGCAGTAGTGTTAGAGTTAGTATATCTTCCCGTTAATGGAAACAATACACCACTACGATTACCATTTACAGTACTTTGTTTTGAATATGTTATTTCACTACCATCAATTTTTATTCTAGAAAAATATGAGTCATTACCTGTACCACTAGCAAAACTATAATCCGCTAAATGATAATGTATCACTAAATAACTTGTAGAACTTAATGGTGTATAACTATAAGTAACAAAATCAGTATCCGAAGTACTGGTAGCAATAGTTGTAGTACTAACAGTTACCTCAGTATTACTCAAAATAATATCGTTAATTACCTGACCGGCTCTCCATGCATTAGCCTTTATAAATCCTGTAAATACCACATTACCTGAAGTGTCTACGGCCATCTTTACAGCCCCACCAGTTTCATTTAATTTATTTGTGATACGAACTAACTGTCCACTTAAAACATCAAATGAACCGTTCCAACTATCAATACCATAGTTTGAATTATTAGCATAATAAAACAAAACACCCGGAGTATCTGTACTATTATTATCAAGAATAACATCACCAGTAGCTGACCCCGCCCTTGTAAATGTTCCGTTACCAAGAGAGGTTACACCTGTAGTACTTATATTACCAGTAATAGTCGTGGAACCAATAATTGTTGTATCACCTGTTACCGCCAGTTTAATTCCATCAAAAGTCATTTTAGCTTGAGCAACCGCAGCGTTAGCTGTTCCATCAGATGTTAATATTCTATTACTACCCGGACTTGTAATTGTAGTAAATCCAGTACCTGATGTTCCAGCAGAACCTGAACTACCCGATGAACCTGATGTACCAGAACTACCTGACGTACCAGAGCTACCACTCGTTCCTGATGTACCCGAAGAACCTCTTGAACCTGATGTACCACTACTTCCACTTGACCCTGAAGAACCTGATGTTCCACTTATCCCATCTAAACCACTTGTTCCCGATGAACCACCATTACCTGAGGTACCACTACTTCCTGACGTTCCTGAAGAACCCGATGAACCACTACTACCACTAGTACCTGAACTACCCGAAGACCCTGATGTCCCACTACTTCCACTTGAGCCCGAACTTCCCGAAGAACCACTAGTTCCAGATGTACCTGAAGTTCCGTTAACACCACCTGTCTGATAATATGTATTACCACTAGTATCAACAACAACATAACGAGTATTTCCTGTTGAACTTGTAATTCCTGTAACAGTTAAACTACTTGTTGTTGTTCTACCTGAACCATTAAAATGAATTCTATCAATACCTGAACCATCTTGAATAACTAACACATTGTCGGCATCCGACGCACTACCTCTTCTAAAAGTAATTCCATCAAGAGTTGAGTTAGTTGTTATTTCTGGTTCAGATGAGTTGTTATATGCTTGTTGTAATGTAGTTGTCGCAACACCTCCCGCAGAACCTACAGTTTCACCAAATTTTGATGCAAAAAAGAATTGAGCTTTAGATGAATCACTTAAATCAGTTGCAGTACTTACAACTGATAAAACACCAATTAAAATACCATTACTTGTAAAATTACTAAACGTATTAAATTGTTCAGTTGCAAGACCAGCGATTGCTGCAGATAACTGATTATATTCTGTTTGACCATATTGAACTCTAAATTGACCATTTTGAACCAAATAAATTCTTTGGTTGGTTGCCTTTGTTCCTGTAAGAGGAGTAACAACTCCACCAACATCATAATTTAACGGGTCAATAAATGTTGTATTTGATGCGGTACCACCTGTTTGTGTTCGATATTGAAAAGTACAAGGACTTGTACCTGTAACATATAACGCGTTTGGAGTTAGTGTACTTGACGCAAAATTAATACCTAAACCATAAAGATATCCTGCACTTGTATTAAAACTTAAATTAACACCATTAGCTGACGGATATATTCCACCATTTATAAGATTAATAGGAACAAACATGTCCCTGAGTTGAGCTAATGGAGATAGTACAAAATCAGGTTGACTGAACGCGTTAATAATATTTGTTTTGTTTGCATGACCTAATTTACCTAAAAATATATTTTGTCTTCTTTGTTGTTCCGTTAGTTCAATATTTGATTGAGCAATAGTCGACCCACTTGTAAGATATACCCAAGTCTCAGTATCAGTATTAACATATATTGCAGTATGAGTACCACCACTATAATCAACATAATAGATTTGAGGACTTAATGGATTTGTTGTATCATCAACTATCCACCCTTTAACAGGTGCAACTCTAAACGTTGTTGTGGATACAATTGATAATCCTGTAAATACAAATACACCTGTTGAGTTATTAACAGTACTTCTATCTTGTCCTAAAATTACCCATTGAGAACCATTACTCACAAGTTGTGCGGCGTTTGTTTCACTTAGAATTAATAAAGTTTTATCGTCAATCTTTTCACTCCCATAGGGTAGAATAGTTACCGCACCTCCACCATTATTTTTGATAGCTAATAGTCGACCTTGAATACCAACTGCGGTTGGTAATTGTACATTAAAGGTACCACCAGTAATGTCCACCATATAATCTGAAGGTGTAATATTATATGTACTAGTAACGGTTTTTTGAGGAAATGTGATACCACCTGTAGATGTTATCCCACTAGTCTGAGTTAAACCTGTAACAGTTAAAGTACTAGCGGTTAATCCGCTTGTAAAATAAGTATTACCATAAACAGTTCCACCAGTTAATGGTAAGTAATCACCACTAACACCTCCACCACCTGGTATGGTAACTGTAACCGCAGGACCTCCTGTTGCATTAACACCTGAGCCAACAAAATCAATAGATGTTACCCCTGATGTTAATAAACTACCTTCGTTATAAATCGATATAGCGTTTCCTGATATACCACTACTTCCTGAACTACCAGAAGAACCCGGAGAACCTGTTGGACCTGAAGTACCCGATGTACCAGAACTTCCTGATGACCCACTACTACCTGATGAACCTGAACTACCATTTGTACCAGTACCTCCACCTCCACCATTAACAGGAATAACTGTAACAATCAAAGAAGGGATTGCCGGATGTAACGCAGTTGCCGCCTGAGCATATAAAGATATATTAGTATTATCTGTCGCCCACATTAATTCAACATATGTTCCAGCGGTAACTGTAACCAAGAAGTCCCAAGCCGCAACAACATATCTATTATTAGTTTGAACTGTAACTTGAGTATCAGTATAAGGAACGTCAACACCATTTTGCCTTAACCATATATCAACATCTTCACCCGAACCACCACCTCCATTATTACTTAATTGAACTGAAAATTGGATGTCATATGTTCCCGCACTTGCGAAAGTAATCTGACTACCCGAAACAATTGTGATACCACTAGCCTCAGCGACACTATTTAACCTCATTGGATAAGCGGTATTAATCAAAGAAGCGGTTTGTCCTGAAGTATCATAGAATGAACCATAAGCATTCGCTCCCGTAACACCACCTGACGAACCCGTTACAAACTTTCTCCATACCGCAGTAGTATATGTTGCCCCACTAACATCTTCAATAGTGTTAGCCGTCCAAGAATTAATAAACGACTGACCCGCAGCCGTTTTATTATTTATTGTTGTTCCAAAATTAGAAACCTGAGCACATCCCGTACTAGCAGTCGCAGCATTAAATAACGTCTCGTAATCATTAATATGGTATTGATAAACTTGGTCAACCTCATAAACATAAGCCAACATACCAAGTCGTCTTCTACCTGATGAGATGTTATCTGAAGCCAAAGTAATTACATCAGGTGACCAAGCATCTCCCGTTCCTTTTGTAAACTCAATAGGAATAGTATTACCCGAATATTCAATACTTCCCGTGGTACCTGATGGTATTGTATAATAGAGGTCAGATAAACTGAACACCTCCATGTAACCACCCGTATTATTAACACTGAAAGTAGTACCATACGTATTGTTTCTTGGTACAGTTTGTGTTCCATTTGCTTGGATAGATGATATTGGGTTTTTATATGGGAAACTCATTTACTATAATTATATATCAACCTTACTTCCTCTAAAATAAAGGTCGTAAGTATTATCCAATTCAAATGTATTTGATGGGTATGTAGTATAAACTCTATAAGTTGTTTTTGCAATAGTATTACCCGTATAAGTAAATGTATTAGTATAAATTGTCGGTTCCATCTTTACACTTGTAAAGACATTTGGATTTACAATTCCTAAATCAATCTCAATCTGATATTGGTTATTTGTTAAATTAGTCGGTATTATCCAAGTGTACCATGCTTTACATCCAATAGTATTTTCAGGTACTTTAACTGTTGGGAAATTATATCGAATATACGGATTACCATATGTATCAAATCCCCCACTTGTTCCTGGCACAATTTGTTTTATAATACTTGGAAACAATCCTGTTGTCCATCCCGAAAAATTAACATATTTATTCATGTCCAAATCAAATGTACTCGCTGAACTACTCGGTTGTGTAGTATTTGTAAACCCATAAAAACTTGAGCCAAGTGAGTTCATGTATGAACCAATACTTGATGAACCTGAATACGGTTCAATGAATAAATAAGCGTAAATAGGAGTTTCAGGTGTCACAGTTGGAGTAGGGGTTCTTGTAACAGTTGGAGTAATTGTCTGAGTTGGGGTATGAGATGGTGTAACTGTTTGTGTAGGTGTAATACTTGGTGTTATACTCGGTGTCGGTGTAAATGATGGAGTGATACTTGGTGTTGGAGTATTTGACGGAGTTAAAGAAATTGTTGGAGTAACACTTGGAGTAATACTTGGTGTTGGTGTTGGTGTTACACATATATATTCTTGTGTAAAAACACATCCTGTTGAATCAACTATTTTAATTAAAACTTTTGGTGCCGATGAATATGGACTCGGAATATTAAAACTAACAGATGGTGGAATATAATCATATATAGTTGTCACAGTTTGACAAGAATATTGAAATATATCACAAACTGAAATAACATAAGGAGGTGTTCCTCCCAAACTATCTATTGTTACTAAACTCATTTAATGATAAATAGTTTTTCAACTATTTTAAGTACGACAAGATATACTATAATCTATTCTTACAGATATAGTTAATACTTCATCTTTATAAACTTCAACACCACCAACAACATCTGATTCAATACTAATTGTATTTGTCAGTAAATTAACCTCGTAAGATTTAATATCAGGTATAGTATTGATTAAAGCGTCAATTGCCGTTTTAAATACTGTTACTGTCGGTGAATTAGATAAAGATGTTGTTGTAAAGAAAGTACCGGAATAAACCGTTCCGGCAAGTTCTATATCACAATTAAATTTAGCGTATTTAAGTTTACAATCTTCATGTCCTGTCGTTAATGACAAATACCCCTCATTTAACATTTTTGTAAAATTAAATATTGATGAAGGTAAATATGTTTTATCACCAATTGTATATTTGTAAGTTGAACTAGCGGTTCTTAATGGGTTACAACTAATATCAATTGATTTAGTTGTTTCACAATTACTTGTACCGCTAACAGTTAATACATAAGTACCCGCAGTTAAACCTGTAATATATGTACCACTTTGACCATTAACATTATCACTCCAAATAAAATTAAAAGGCCCAATACTTTCATTCAATAACACACTTATTGTCCCACCACTACCATTTATACAATCAGTGCCGTATAATGCAAATTGGTAAGGAGCTAAATAATCAATTGTAGTTGATGTAGTTTGAGTACATCCTGAAAGATTTTGAATGGTTACGTCGTAATCACCCGAAGGTAAATTAGTAAAGGTGTATGTTGTTGACGTTGTTGGGTATGAACTAGCCCCATTTGATAATGAATACGTATAAAATGTTGAAGATGTATAACTTGGAGTTACTGATATATTAATAGACCCATCATTAAGACCACAATAAGTACTGTTTCCTGTAATAGAAAAATTAAATGATGTATCATTTAATACTGTAATATTATTAGTATAAGTACAAGCACTACTACTATCATTAATTGTTAAAGTATATGTACCTGATTCTAAACTGTTAAATGTATTGGTTTGAAGTATCGAGGTATTAGTTGTTGTTACACCACTATTATTACTTAAAGAATAAATAAATGGAGGAGTACCACCTAATAATGTAACAGTTATTGACCCACTATTATATGAACATTGTGAGTTTGAAACTGTTTCAGAAACTAATGAAAAACTTCTTGGGACTAAAAAATCAACCTCCGTTGAAAAACTACATAACGAAACATCAGTTACTGTTAGAGTATAACTTCCTGACCCAATATTATTAAATGTTACAGATGTACCATATGTTGTAACTGAATCACCATTACTTAATAAGTAAAAATACGGAGCCGTTCCACCTGTAATATTAAATGTTATACTCCCGTCAGCATTAAAACAAGTCGGTGGTGTAGTAGTATAAGATATGAATGATATCGGTTCAGCATTTGTAATAGTTGTTGTTTTAGTTAAACTACATCCATTTGCGTCTATTACAGTTAAATTGTACGAGCCTTGAGTTAATCCAGTCACAAATGTATCACCAGTACCACCGACAGTAGGTGACCACTCATATATAAATGGTGAAACTCCAGTAATTCCTGTGACATAAATTTTACCACTTTGTTGTGAACAAGATGGATTGTTAATAACATAAAATTCAAAATCTAATGTATTTGGATTAGTATGTATTATGACCGACTCTGTTTCACAAGGACAATTACCGTCACCTGTAACTTCAGCATAATACATACCTTCAGATAAATTTAAAAAAGAATATGAAGTGTTAACTGAAGTTGCTGAAGCATAATAAACATAATCTTTATATAAATTAATTGTTGCACCAACAAAAGTACCCAATGGATTTTGAATCACACCATTTGTGGTACCTGTAGTAATAACTGTTAAATAAGCACTATCCGGTTGACAAGTTACAAATTCTGAAGTTTCAATGTAAGCAGTACTTGCAGAAACAATATTAAAATATATTGGCCCAATAACTTCATTTGTCGGGAATGTTGAAGCGGTAATACTAAACCCATAAGTACCCGCGCTTAATCCTGTAACAGAATAAGAACTCGTAGAAAAAGTTGAGGATGGTAATACGTTATTTTCCCAACCAATCGTATAAGGACTTGAACCAACTAAATTAATAAGTGCGGAACCTGATGATGTGTTTGAACAATCTCCCGTTAAATTTATTGTATAAATAGTATTTGCCATTATCCTTGTATCTGTATATTATATAATATGTTTATATCACTTATAACAACATCATCAAATCCGCATATTGTTGATATTAATTGTAATTGACTTGTATTACTATCATAAACTATTTGTACACCAGCATCATTATTAATTCCACTGTTTGCAAAATATACTAATCCTTGATTAATTGTGTTAACCCATTGTGTTTCTGTTGGTAGGATAGAAGTGTAATAGTAGGTTGGCCCATTATTATACTCAAATGTATATTCTTCACCTGTGTCAACGTGAGTTAATGTAAAACCAAATCCATAAGTTGCACTAACAATAGTATACCCTGCGGTAAACCCTTGTTCAGTAGCCAACTGTTGTGCAACAATATTTAAACCATCCCCAATATTTTGAATTGATGGTATATCAATATTAAACGTATATGAGTCACAACCATTAGTTTGTAAAGTTCCCGTTGTAACTGGCCCTACAACTTCTTGTAATACCAATTGACAACCTCTTTGCATTCGATAAATAAACTTCTGTCTATGGAATATTGAATTTTCAAACTTTGTTCCTGTATTCCAAATAGTTGTTGCTGGGACAAATTGTTCAATTAATTTAATCCAAAAATCACCTAATCCATTAATATACTCAATCATATTTTGATAACCAAAATTATCATTAGTTAATCCTGTATCTTGATACATTGTAAGGTATTTCCAAAATAGTGATTGTAATGTTGGATAACCACTTGTTTTTCCGTCGGATGAAAATTGTCGATTTCTAACATTTATCATGTTTAACCAAAATGTTTTATAAAACTCATAAAAAGTTTTATTTTGTGGTTGTGGGTTAATAAAAGTCCAATCAATACCACCTATCTGTGGATATGGTGTAGATAATCCTGTGTAAGGTATTGGGTAATTTTTGGTTGACGAAACATACCAAACATCATAAGCAAGAGCTTGAGCTGGATTTAAGAATATTTCAATATTCTTAACATTAAGTAATAACCTATCAGTTGATATTGGGTAATAAGCATTAAACAAATTATCAATATTTTTTCTTAATCCAACATCTTCATTAGTCCAACTCTTTTTATTATCCTGAACTTTTTTAAGATTAAATCCCATATCCATGAATGGGAAATTTCTAAATCTATCTAAGAATTTTTGACCATATGTGAATGGTTCTAAGCTAGTCTGAATGTTAACATTTTGTCCTGTATATACACTTGTATTATAATTAATTTCTTCAGGTGCTCTATGTTGTACTGTAGATTCAATCCAACCAGCACCTTTTTGGAAATAAAAACTTGGTCTACTTGTTGTTCCTTGAGTAAACGCAGGATTTACAGGATAACCCTCACTGTCAATAGGATAATCAGATAATGTTGTATTTGTCGGAATTGTAACACCTGATTGTGTAAATGCGGTATATGTTACCCCTTGGAAATTATACGTATTACCACTATTTAAAACCGTAAACTGTGGGGTATATGTTCCACCTGAAATTTGGGAATACAATAAATTAAATCTTTCAATATTAATGTTTGTATCCGCCAAATAAACGTTTTCATTAAATTCAACAAGAGCGTTAGGTGCTCCAATAAAACCCAATAAAAATTCAATCGCCTTTCTTGTACCTTTAGACCTATATAAATAAGATGAATTAAGAATTAAATTTCTAAAATATTGATTGTTTAAATCTTGTTTTGTTTGACTTGTAGAGTAAGCAGGAAACGCATTATCAGTTGTACCATAAACCGACTCTAAAAAGTCAGCATTTGCAATCGGTGACATTCTGATTGACCAACCAAGTGTTTGGGCTAAATTAGTTACTAAACCTGAAGGTATGTCATTTCCAATATTATAATTTACGGAATTAACATATTGTATACCATCAATATATTTTTTAGTCTCATCGAAACTTCTACCATAAATTTTTAAAGTCTTATCAACCTTCTCATCTACAGTATCAAATTCCTTTAACGCATTTGTTGTGTAAAATCTAGATACTAAATTTGTTTTATTTTCATCATAACTTGCACCTAATATCTGTAATTCAGATATATAATTTTCATATCCAAAAGAACTAATATCAATATTCCATACACCACCTAATGGCCAAGTAATTGAGCGTACAACATTTGAAATGTAACCATCATCCGATTCAGATGGTGTTTGATATTGGTACGTATATATTGGGTTAGAGTATCTATTTAATAACGCTTCTTCAATTTCTCCTAACTCAAGATTAAAAACTTCATTTACTATAGTATCATTTGGTCTAACAACAAAATTTTGAGAAAATGTTGTTAATCCACTAAATGGGTTACCTTTAACATATATTGTTAGGTCGGTTGAAAAATCAGAGGTTGTATCAATATAATTTAACTCATAACTTTGCCCGCTAAGAAATAATGAATAACTTCTAAATTGATTTGTTAAATTTCTATATTTTGAAACAGGAAATCCTAAACTACTAATAAAAACAGTGGCATTAATTCTATAATCAATATTAAAAGGATTACTTATTGTTTGCCAAGGAATAGTTAATACAGTTTCATCTAAATTACCATTATAACTAATATTAACCGCAGTATTTGCAGTTGTTGAACCTGATGTATAATTTCTTATTTCTAACGCCGCTGGAAAATAATTTAAGACATTATTAATCGCAACTTCTAATCGTTTACTTAATGAACCATAGGATACAAAATTTGTAACATCAGTTTCATCAAAATTTGGGTATAATCTGAAATTATTGTTATAAACAGATGCCGCTAATTCAGGTGTTAAATTTAAATCATCATTATTAAATAATGATGAAAATGTACCAGTTTCAAAATTTCTATTAACTTTTTCCGTAATACTTGTTGAAAATTCAAAAGTACCAAGCGTAAGTCCCCCACCATCAGTCAGTTGTAAACCAACAAGATTATCCGAAAAGTTTCTATTTTGTGGTGGACATTTATAAGTCGCCATTAAGCTGTGATATTATCAAAATTTTTAGTTGTATCAATATTACTTCCTCTATTTTGTCTAACCTCATATAACAACTCATTAAATTGACTTCTAATTTCATACAAATTGTATTGTTTGTAAATGTTGTTATTTGTGTCATAAATGGTGTATATACCATCTTCAATAGATTTAGTTTGATTACCATAAAGAGCAATTGCCAATGTTGAGATATCATTTTCAACAATTTCAACTTCAATCATTATTGGGTCAAAAAAAGTATTTGTTAAAATAATATTTTGTCCCGCAGCTCCAATATAAGGTGTTGCATTTGGTTTGTTTGAGGGTGATGAACTTGGTGAAACTGTACAAAATAAAAGATTAGTTTCACCATCACTATAAACCCATCTTTGTGCTTTATCTGATGTATTATTAGTATTTGCAACTACCGCCTCACAATAAAATGAAGAAGTAATTATTCTAAAAAAATTAGTATTTTTTGTACCATCACTATTCAAATATTCTATTCGATAACCCACCAATCCTTGTGGAACAAACCTGTTTAAAAATTCTTGGGGTACATTTGTTAAATCGATAATAATACCCTTAACATTTGGTAATGCTTGTAATACCCCACAATCAAGAATTTCAGTTCTAATTTGAACTGGTCTAATTAATAGGTTATAAATTCCAAGATTATTAAATTCTGAAGATGGTAATTTTAAATTATACATCCCACCTAAAATTTCATTTGTTTGCCCACCAATCGCAGGATTACTAAAATAAGGTTGTAACAACTCAAGAGCATCTAATTTTTTCAAGATGAAATTATTAGTGAAATCTCTTGATGGTGTATAATTCATTATTATTTCCACATCAGCTGGACTTACATCCGCCAATCTTACTGTTCCATAATTACCTGTTGCCATTTTTTACCTTATTAGTATAAATATTAATTTTTAATTTTATTGACTGTTTTGTATGTTGAAAAAATTATATCCGTAATTTACCAAATCCGACATTGTTGAAACTTCACCAATTCTTCTGAAGTTTTCCAACGCAGAGTTTTTACCTCGTTCAACAAAAACACTTGAAAATAATTGAGGTTGGTCTATTACATTCATAAGAACTTCATTCTTTGTAATAGCACTTTGAACTAACATATCTGAAGTTAATCCTGAAGAAGCCACAACAAAAATTGATGTCCCACCCGAAAAGTCAATATAGTCAGTATTGTTTATAGTATATCCTGTTTGTTGTGACGTTAAATAATTAACAACACCATACCCACCTCCAGGTAAATTAACCGTCTGCCCCACTTGGTATTGTGTCGGCCCATACAATGATAAATCCTCTAATCTTGACGTTGTTACCCCTGTAATAAAATAAGGTACTTGTCCATAGTATGAACCTATTTGATACGCAATTTCATTATATGAATCCGCAGTGTAAATAAAATTATATGTTTGAGGACTGGCACTCCAACTTCCACTTGTATTTGCAAAAGTCACAGTTCCATATGGATTTGAGTTGTCCACAGGTGAATAAGGAACATTAACTGTTTTTGTTGTCGTAACAGTCCCCCACATGTTTTCTTGTCTTAATGTAATGGTGTAACTTGTTGGGTTAGGTAAAGGATTTGCATAAGTGTGATTTATAAATTCAGGATAAAAAGAATTTATAACTTGTGAACTCCCATCACCCCAATCTATTGTATATGTTGAGTCAATTAAATAAACTGCACCCTCACTTGAGTTATTAAATAAACTAACAGTGTATGGACTTTCAGTTGACGCAGTAAATGAAAAGTTTGCAGAAATAACTTGTTGTGTAATATTCCCATCAAATCCATCATAGTAACCAATGTCTTGATACTTTTGTTTTAATAAAATAGGAAATGTAAGTCCTGTAAGTAATGATGTTCCACCAGTATTACCTTGTAATATACTTGTCAATCCAGTATATACTCCAAAAGTATACCCACTAGATGTTACTTGTACAATATCTGATTCTAAAAATTCAGGAGATATTTTAATTTTAATTATTTCCATTTTTATACTGTAGGTGGATTTTTATACTCATACCAATTATTCGTTGAAAGTGGATTTTGTGTATCAATATTATTTATTGTATATGTTTGTTGAGTAAAATTAAAATTAACTTCTCTCATAAAATAATCAGTCGTCAATCGATATGGTGTCGATGAATCGGTCTGTTTTTTTGTTGTAAATGTTGTAAAAGTTCCATCCGAACCATCAAAAAATTTAACAGTCATATACAATTTTGTTAAATTTAATATTTCAGGATTTTCAAACCAATAAAGGTAAAAACCTTCAGGATTAGTTAATGGGTTCAAACTATAACTAGGTATTGATAGTTTACCCGTTCCTTGATTATTTCCTAAATCAACATCTGTAGTATCATTTTTTTTGTTTAAAATAACAGTTAGAAAATTTCTTCTTCTTAAAGTATTTTGACTATCGTAGAAATCAATCTTGAAAAATGATTTCATAAATGCAGTTGTCTTATTTAAAACTTGAGGTTGTGTAAATCTTCCTGATTCAACATAACTATTTACCCAATCAGTATCACCACTGTTTTTAAAATTAAAAACATACTTAAAAGGATATGGATATGAAAATCTTGCGGTTTCATAATTTTCAGGTTCACCAATTATTTCAGTAATAATTTGTTCCTCATACAAATTAAGAGCATCTTCTCTATCCAAAAAGTCCCAATTCATATTGATTGGGATATTAATACCCTTATCAATATTTGTTTTTAATATTTTAAAATTATTCACAACCATCTGTAATTGGGTCGTTAACTTGTGTAGTGTTTATATTATTAACATTACTTCCTTCAGGTATTAATCTAAAAATGAAGTTTTCATGCACATAATGTTTGTTATTTAAAAAAGGTCTATCAACACCTCGTCCAATATCATCAATGAAACCATAAGGATATATATCTCTCCATCTGAAATCATTATTATAACTTGAGAAGAAAGCGTAAGTAGGTAAATTAACTAAAGGAAAATTTTGAGGATTACTTTCGTCACTTTGTTCTACATAATCAGAAAAAACTCTTATTTGAAACTTATAATGTGGTTTATAGTAATAACCTTCAGTATTTGGATTCGATTCACCAATAGGTGATGTTTTAAATATTTTTTGATTAAAATTTATTTTTTGGTAATATTCAGACAAAACAGTTTCAGTTTGTGTCATATCATTCCATTCACAAATATCCCCATCAAGAGTATCTCCAACATTATATGGTAAATTGTAATAAAATCTTAAAGTGGTACCACCAGGTGATGTTTTATCATAAAAACTAGTTTGAACGTTTGTTAACGCTAACGTGTTTGTATCGTTCCACCATGTATTTAAATTTGGCCCGAGATTAAACTCCCATCCCTGTTTTAACCCCACCCCATTAACAATTGGTTTATTAAAAAATCCAAAATATCCTCTGTTTACTACTGTAGTATAAAATTCAGTGACAGGTCTATTTAAATTATCTAAAAGGTTATTTATATCAACATCGTTTTTAAATGATAAGTTATAACTTTGTGAACCCTCTTTTATTGAAATTCTTGGACTCAAGTTTGGAGTTAATGCCTTTGACTCATATTTTGTATTTGTACCAAATGGATTATTTTCAAAACCTGTTTTTGTTAATTCTGATTCATTGTAACTTGTAATAACTTTGTGTCTTCTTACGTAATATTTTGATTTTGATTCAGGATTACCTTTAGTTGTAATTCGTTTCATTAATCCAATTGCACCATCATAAAAATTACCACAATCAGCATAACCTAAATTATATATTGTGAATATTCTATCTTGATTATTCGCATATGAATCACCTAAAGTATAAACATCAAAGGTATTATTAGTGTTACAAGAAATTGTTAATTCAACACTATCACCTTCACTTAAATTATGATTAAATGGACACGTAAATTGAATTACAGGTTTACCATTTATAAATTCATTACTTACTACAAATGGAATTCCATTCCCAATAATCCAATCAAAAGTATTACCATCATCTAATAAAATTTGTAATTGTTTTGTATAATCACTTTCAAAAGGATATGTTAGATAAAAAAACCAATTGTAAAACGTTGCCTCTAAAGTATTAAATGGTACATGTGGAGTTTGGTTATTTTGAATGGTTGTATATCCAGGAACATTATAATCCGTTCTTATAAACTCAAACTCATGATATTGTGGTAAACCAGCCCAAGCAATTTCAAAACTAGGGTCAGGATTACTATTTTGTAAAATTCTATACGTTTCAGGACTTATATAATATAAGTTCCTATTAATTGGTGAATACGGATTTGTAATTGGTTGTGTTAAACCAGAATAAGCATTTTCAAAAAGAAGGGTAAACTTACAAGTAAAATTAAAAATTGTTGATTGTTGCCTTTCGGTGTCAAACCTTAAAGCCAAATCAATTCCTAAATTTCTTTCATACTCGGTGAGTTCCTTTAGAGTACTATCCAAAGTAACATTAATTTTAGTATCAATGTCAGGAGCACTTGCATATCTTGCAGTACCTTTTAATATTTGAAAATTATCATTCAATTACTTCTTCTGTATTTACGTATTTTATTAAAAATCTATCTAACGCACTTCCACCTCTCTTTAAACCAAAATAGAAGTGGTTTGGCGCACCTACTAAAAATTGAGGATTAAAGTTTTGTGTCGGTATCGTATCTGTCGGTATATTATTTGAATCAAAGTTTATTAAAGTCCCTCTATAATTAGCCGCCAAGTTACCATCCACTTGGAAATATCGACTAGCGTTATTAAATCTATCTAATTTTTGGTACTTATATTGGAAAAATGAGTTATTAAACTCACCTGTTGAGTCAGGATAATTTGTAACCCAATTGTTATTTTGTGAACCAAAAATTGTCCCATAGTCCATTGGTTGTCCGTTTTCATTATTCATCTTAATTAATTTCCATAAATAAAATGGTACCTCTTGTGTCTTAACAGGAATTTCCGTAAAGTTGTATTGTGGAGGTGTATCAATTGTTGCCTGTGGATTCCATATAGTTCTTCTTGGTGAGATGTAATCCCTGTCTTGAGTATTTCCAGTCAATAACAAACCAAAGAATGGGAAATTATTTTCATCCCCCAAAATTACAGGTTGATAAATAGACGTTAAAGGTTGAGCGTAGTTTGAAACACTAAATGGTGAAATTCCAAACTCAGAATTTACTGATATCATTTGAGCGTAATCGGCATCAACTAAAGCAGGTACTGTACTACTATTATTATTTTCCCATCGTCTGTTTTTAAAAAATCCTCTTACAGTTGGGTCATCAGTACCTTCATTAACACCCGGAGTTGTCGGTATTAAAAATTGTAAAAAGTTAGGATTTACTAAACGACTTAAAATAAACAAATTAAGAATTTCAGAAACATTGTTATAACTCGTAGATTTAATTTTAGAAACAATGTAACCATCATAATCATCGTTATTAACTAATTCCTGAATAAAGTAAGCCTTTGGCCCTAAATCTAAAATTGTTGTAGGTGATTGTAAAAATTTATAATTACCAAAATCAATAGTATTACCAAAAGTTGTATTATTTTTACCGATAAATCCTTCAGTCACCGACCAAGGAGAACTTCTATAATAAAAGTTATTACTTGTTTCATGGAAATATATTGTATCTCTACAAAAAATACTGTACGGTCTATTATCAGTTCCTGTAAAAACTCTTTTATTATTAAACGGATACGCATATAATGTACCATTTATCCACTGATTAGAAAATGAATGTGAAAACACATTAAAACATACCGCATTATTAACTTTAACTCTTTGTGACCATTCAACAATTGACCTTATATCGTCAGGAATAGTCGCAATTAATTTTGATACCAAATTATAACATCCTGTACCGTAATTAAAGAATTTTTTATTACTTGAAGTTGGATTCATTAATTCTTCACAATCAGGTTTTATTGTAGGTACACCATTAATTAACTCATAACATTTTAACATTACCGCCTTTTCACAATCAGCAAGTGAATCCGCAACTTCAGCGTAAGGTAAAAATTGATTAGTACTGTCATTAATTGAAAATGCCTGTTGTGTTACATTAGTTAATTCTGATTGTTCACCAGTATCATCATATTGGAAAATTGCAAATGTCGGGTTTTGATGCATAAAATAACTATTACCACCATTGATAGATTCAGATGTTGACGTTGGTAACCTGTCAGTTCTAACTACAATTTTATTTTTATTAACAATATTAATGTTTGTAAATATTGAGTATCCATCAGTATTTGAATTGGCAAATGAGTTTGTACTATTGTATGATGGTGAAATAAAACCTTTATTAGATAAGTAAAACGCTCGACTACAAGGTTCGTTAGAACATGATTCACATGAATCATCATAAAGTCCACTAATTCCAAAATTTAAAAAGTAAAATGATTGACCTTCAAAGGTTGAGTAAGGTGAATAATATGCAAATGTTGTATCGGGGAAATTCCATCTATTAAAAGTAATAACCGTTGTAGTAGGTTTTGGTAGTACACAGTTTCCTTGCCCACTACCAGGACAATCATGACTAACATCAAAATAACCACCCATAAAATTAATGTTCAAGTTATTCCTAACATAACCCGCCGAAAAATCTAGGTATAACGGATTATAATCATTTGTTGAGAATTGTGGAGGTATTTGACCCGCCGCAGCACTTTGACCAAATGTTGTTCTATCAAATGATGAATAATAATTCATCATGTTAGTAGTATAAGGTGAAAATAAATTTTGAGTATATGAAAAAGCGTAACTATCATAAAACACAGTACCACCATATTGGTCAGCATCATTATTAGTACCCAATTGATTATGCCTCACACAATGATAAGTTGAATATAAATTTGGTTGTAATGGTACATTTAATTTATAATAACCCTCAATATAAAAATTAGGGTTATTGAAAGTTTGATTTATCGTAGGTAAAGAACCATTACCATTAACATATCCAGCCCCTCCATAAGGTTGGATTTGGAAAAATGGTTCCATATATATTCTTTGTTTAACTCTTGGTGAATGGACATCAACACCTCTCATTAAAATAACAATTTGATAATCATCAATATTTGTTATCAAATCACTTATACCCTCAATATTTTGAGGATTATCAAATCTCCTTACTCTTTGTCTATAACAACTAAATGTTTCATCCATAGTTGCCCATTCATAATGAGACATATTATAATTCCAAAAATCAGCAAATTTTGGAGCGTTATTATTTCCAAGTACGTCTGATGCAATTTGTTTATATTCTCCAATTGTCCAACCTGTTATTACTTGATAGTATTCAATATCTGATGGAAATCCTGTCGTTTTAGGTAAACTATCAAATCCTGATATATTATATGTTGTCATCATCTGACCAGCCGTTTGAGGATTTGTCCATCTTATATTAACATGTGATAAATTACTAGTAGTACCAGTCGCATATATCTCTCTTTGTTCTGAAAAATAATTTGGGTCATTAGACATGTCCCTATCTTGGAATGAGACTATTTTACCAGTTTCTAATGGAGAAGCTGTCGGGTCAATCAACAATACCGTAAAATTATCCATATGGTATTTTGTTTGAGGATTGTTCAAATCAGGCTCAATTGACACTATCATTCTTGTTGAGCCGTAAAACAGATTAAAATTACCAAAATCAGTTTCAATATCAATACCCGTAAAATATCTTCCCTTATTGTTCCAAGAATTTAAAACTTCAGAGAAAGGTATATTAGTTGAAAAATGGTTGTTTGAAATTTGTTTAATGTCAGTTTCATTATTATTAACCTCAACTTCAACCTCAATGTCTGAGGTCACAATTGGAAATCTATCATATAAAAAGTATTGATTTGGATTTACATTTCCTGCATAAATCCCTGAAACATAGTCAGATTCAATATTATCACTTTGATATATACTAAAATCTGTTGAGTCAATTAAAATACTTGTATTTAATAATGTAAATAAATTAGGTTGTCCAATCGCATCAAAATTGGCTCTTTGGTCATCTAATCGACAATTACATCTTTCACATCCATCTTCAGTATAAAGTAATAATGGTAATCCAAGATTTTTAAAAGGATTACCCGCAAATAAACTAGACACATCTATAGGTGTTAAACATGGTCTTTCAGGTCTACCTAATCTTCGTCTTATCCAATTTAATCCAATACATATACCACGTACAACACTCTGTATTAATACGATAATACCCGCCAAAATTGGGCCAACAACTAACCATAAAAATCCTAAAATGTGAGCAATAATCATTAAAATCATTGCAATATATCTAAAAATTTCAAAGAATATGTTATATACTATATATGTAAAATTAACTCTAAAAAACGCATCATTAGTTGGGAATTTATTATATTCCCCAGTACATTTATCATCTAAAATATTTTTAATACCTGTTGTATTCCAAGGTCTCCTTTCCGAAACATATCTATCCATCAACTGACTGACAGTATAAACTTTATTATACTGAAGTTCCATAAATGTGTCTTCACAATTTATTGCCGCTGATATATTCGCATAGTCAGTCCAATCTAAACTAAATGCATATGATTGTTCAAGTAAAAATCTATCCTCATCAATTTTCAAAAAGTTAATAATAGCGTCCGAGCCATTGTCTATCCTATCATAAACAAAATATAAAGATGCAAAATCTTCTGGATATATATTTTGTGAAAGATATTGAGTACCGTTTGAATAGAATATTTGGAAGTTTTCGACGTTTAATGTATTAGTTAGTCTATACACCTTATTAGTTTCAAATTCATTTAAATATTCTGATAAGTAAACATATTCCCCATTTTCGTTAGGGGAATTTGATGGGATATTTACAGATACAGGTATTCCTATTTGTTGATTAAAATTACTATCTAAATAAGGGTCGTCTGAATTAGTCCATCCATATTCTTTAATATTTGGAACTAAGAAATAAGCTCTTTTAGTACTTTCAGAAAGTTCAGGCCCTTGTTCCCATTTTACCTTAAATCTATACTTACCTTTTGTCGGTATACCAACTTCAGGATTTTGAGTTATTTGTTGATTACCCTCTTCATCGGTATACACATAGTCAAGATTCATTGGAACCTCTAATAGCCAAGTTCCATTCTCATCAATTACTTTACCTCCATTTTCTAACTCAACTGTTTCTAATATAGGTAACCCATCACTATCAGTTCTATAACTTTGTCTAATCGCCAATATTTGTCCTGGCCCTGAAGTTAAGTCACACAAGTCACCCATAGTTTTTGGGATTTTACATTTGTCGTAAACGTTGTTATAACCTAATTTAGTTTCATCAACTGTAGAAACCAATGAACCCATAAAAACTGCAGTAGGTGAAATAGTAACTTGAGCTTCAGCAGTTAAGTCAAAGTCAGTTCTTGCAATATAATAATCACAAGTTTCTTGTTCACCATAAAATGGTGCAACTTGTACTGTTTTTGATATTGTTACAATTTGTGGTAATTCACTATAATTTTCAGAAAACTTAAACTGTGCTCCGTTGACTTGTGATTCGGTTGCTCTACCAATTCTAATTAAATCCGCCGGTGTAAATGAAAACTCACCAATATCAGACAAGTCAACTTGCATGAATAAAGTGTGTTGTCCGGGTGGTACACCTAAAATCATAAAGTCACCTGAACCATTTGTGGTAACAACAAACTTAAAATACTTGTCGTAAACCTGAATTACTGACTTATTAGTTAAAGCATCATTTCTATCAGGAAAAGTCCCAACAGGAATGTGTCCTGTGTAAGAGGGTGTGTAAGGTAATAAATTGTATTTGTAACCATCTTCATTAACGTCATTAATTGTTCTGTATGGGTATAATGTACTAATTACAGTATCATTGATGTCTGCCTCATCTAAAGCAATAAAAATAGATATTTTAGCGTTAGGTAGACCAAATCCGTTATTACAGAAAACTCTACCAACAACTACTCCGTAGTCCGCACAAGCTCTAATGTAAGTGTCGTTTGGATTAATTGATAATGATAATAATTCAAGTGTATCAAAATTTTGTTCAAGTTTTACCTGAATTACTTTATCAATCCCTAACTCTGTTCTAATTCTATAAGATGAAGACATGTGTGTTTTTTAATAAATAGTTTACACACGATTTTCAAAAAATAAATGATGTTAACTGAAATTAACTGTTGTTAGATTTTTAATCGACACTTTAATGTCTTTATCAGGGAATCTAACATTAAAAATCTGATTTGGTTCAGCGTAAATAGTATCCTCTATAACCTTAATTTCTTTTGTTGTTGTATTAGAATATGATTGAGAAACTTGTGATGATGAATATAATCCACCAACTCGGTTATAAACATTTATAGATGCAACAGTAATAACACCTTCCTCACTTTGTATTAATGCTCTCAATTGTGATATATAAAGATTTTCACCCATACCTCGATTACTTGGACTCATATAGGTATTAATCTTTGATATAATATTTGAAATTACAACGCCCTGATTTTGTGAACTATTAAGAACAATAAAAATATCAAATGCTAAATCAATAACTTGAGCCGGAAGAACCTGAATATAATCATTCATCATTCTGTAATTTGACAAATAGGTAGCAATGTTAGTTTTTAATGTATTAGAAATTGTTTCAGTCAATGCTCCATTTGAATCATAGGATAAAATCTGAACATTTATTTTATTATCGACTTCAGTAATCGCAACTTTTGCAGGTGCTCCAAATCTTGAAGGCATTTTTCTAATTATAGCCTCGTAGTCATTAATCGTTACTGCTCTGTTTTGTGCCGCAAAGTTAAATGTGATTAAATTTCTAATTTCTTCAATACTTGGATAATTTGCCCCTCCAATCGCAGGTAATACATTATTACAAGATAAAGAATTAATTACCGCAGTAACTTTATTTTGGTCACTACCATATACATTAAAGTTTACAGTTCCAAGTTGAGTAATTGAGCCTGGCCCAAGATTACTCACCAATCCACCTCCAACACGATACTGAACAAATAATGTGGAATTACCTTTAAGAGTTGAACCTAAAGAATAGTTATTTTGATATTTTGAAATATCTAAAGGAGTTCCATTAGTGGTAAATTGTCTTAGTAATTCATCTGAAGATGTGTTTCCTCCACCAAAAGTTAATTTTAAAAATCCTTGTGGAGTATATTCAGTAATAAACTTTTGATTTGTTTTATAATAACGACCAACTTTAACACCTGTTTCATCCTGTGGTTTTGTTGGGTCTTCAATAAAAATACTATCTTGAGCTAAAGCTTCAACTTCAAACCATTTGTTAGTTAAGTTTGTAGTATCCATAAACTCTTGAGCTGAAGGAATATTGTTGTAATTCGTACCATCTTTTAGAATAACACCTGTTACACCTAATACATTTTTTTCAGGTAAGAAAAATTCAAAAAATGGTCTTGTTTCAGGAGTATTAATAACTCTTTTGAATACTTTTGTAATACCATTAATAACAACTTCTCTTTTTGTAATTGTATAGTTAATTAATATATTGTTAGCATCAAAGTTAGGAATTACAGTTCTATTAACAATCCCTTCACTATTAAAGTCATTACCAAAATCAACATCGTATAAAGTTTCAAAAGTTTGTCCAGCACCAATCACCTGACTACCTTTAGCTAAAATTCCAAAATAAGCAGAGTCTGGTGGTTGTAATGTACCTGTGCTAGATTGTACTGCCGGAGCGTCACCAAATGGTGGAACTTGTACTGAGAAATCAACCAATGAAATTGAAGGTCTCATTCCAGGAATTTTTAAACCATAGGTTCGAGCAATATTATAAAGTGAACTTGGTTGTTGTGCAAATTGTAAAACAGTTTCTTGTAAACTTCTATCAATGTGATAATTTAAGTTATCGGTAACCGCAGCATTTAAATCAAGTAAAACAGAAAAAACAGATGCATCATTTACGTTTTGAATTAAATCAGGATAATAAGTTCTAACATAGTTTATTAACTCTAATCTAATTGCCTGAAAATCTCTTGTAGTATATGATATCATAGTTTTATATATTAATAATTACAAACCCCGGTGTATTAAATACATTATTTGTAATATTATAATTTATTCTTACTTTAGCAGTGTACTCAACTTCAGGAGTGTTAGTAAAATTAAATTCAGTCGCCGACTCATTATTAATTTGTAAAGTATCTTGAGTAGCGACCGCAGGTTCAATTTTAACTGAAGTAATAGTTAATCCTGGTATGTAAGTCTCAACCGCTTCTTTTATTTCTGTTTCTATTTGGTCAAAAGTAGGACTATCAAGTGGTTCAAAAATAAACTCATATAATCTTGTCCCAAAGTTTGGCATAAAGTATCTACTACCCTTTCTTGTAAGTAATAAATGTATTAAACTACTTCTAATTTCTTCTTCACTTGTGTCCGATAAATCCAAAAATTTACCATTTAATGAATCTTTAAAAGGAAAAGTAATACCGTATGTTACACCATTTGCCATATCAAATAAATACTGAAAAATTAAATTTATATCAAAACAATAATTTTACCCTCAATAGTTTTTGGAGTTTCATTATCATATTCAAATTCTACAAATTCTTGTTTAAGTAGATATTCGTTTATAAAATCATTAATAGGGTAATAACTTATACAATCAATTATTGGTTTCCCTTTGGGGGAGTACCTATAATAACCAATTTCATAATCCCATATCGTCAATAAATTTTTTGTGGGATTTTTTGTAAGAAGATTTGCTTTCGTCATAAACATCAGTAGTGTACTGCCAATTCCAATATAGTTTCTTATTAGGTTCAAATCCATAGAACTCATGTACTTTCATTTGAGTTTTAGTTACATCCTCACCATTCCAGTTCTGACCAACACAGATAAACCCTGTCTCAATACCTTCAACAATATTTTTCTCACCTAAAGTAGCATGTCTATTCTCAATCCAAGTTAATCTTTCAATTAAATTTTGGTAGAACATATTTGCCTGTCCCCATCTTACAGAACTAAAAAATACTACAGCGTCTGCTTCAAAAAGTTCTTTAGAAATTTTCCAAAGTTCATCTGTCTTATTATTTAAACTAGCCCAACATCTATGATATCCTGAAGGATTTTTTTTATCATCTTTAAGTAAAGATTTTAAAATACCACAACTATTACCTTCTTCCCTTGACACATTCCCTTCACAAGGAAATATTTTTAATTCAGAAACATCAATAAAAACTGACTTATCACCAAGTTCTTCATTTAAGTACATTGCTAAGATTTTAGATTTAGGAACATCTATATTTTTCTCATCCCAATTATATCTATTTGAACAACTTAATAATAAAACTTTCTTTTTCTTTTTTAGAATGTCTAAAGTTTGTTTTAACTTTTTTTCACCCCCCTCTTGAACCATGTTCTCTGAGAGCATCATTTTTCTTATTTTTTGAATTTCTTCTTGTATGATATTAGACATAATAATAAATACCTCTTTAAATAAAAAATCCCGACCTAGCTCGGGATAACACATCGGATATTGTTAATTATTATGATGAACAACCAAAACAATCAAATTCACTATTTTCAGGTTTTGGTGGTAAATTCATATAACTATAATCTACTTTTGGAGGTTCAGGGGTTGGTTTTGGTTTGTTAATTTTTGATACGTCCATAGCCAAGTGTTTAGCTCCCGTTGAGATTGCTCTTGTTCTAACGTAGTAACAAAGTGTTTTCAATCCTTTTTCCCATCCGTAAAAATGTGATGATGAAATCTTAGACAATGTTGGGTTTGACATGTATATATTCATTGATTGTGATTGGTCAATAAATGGAGCTCTATCTGCCGCCATCTCAATCAATTCTCTTTGTGAAATCTCCCAAATTGTTTTGTATTTCTTAATTAAATGTTCAGTTCTTTTAACTTTGAAGTTATATCTCTTATCTTCTTGGTCAAGGTAGTTATTGAAATTAATGTTTTGAATTGAACCTTCGTTCATAATGATTTCATTCTTTAAGTCCTCAGACCAAATTCCAATCTTTTCAAAATCACTAATCAAATACTTGTTAACAATCATAATCTCACCACCAACTACACGTCTGTTAAAGATTGCTGAGTGAGCTGGTTCTGTCATTTCATATGAACCTGTAATCTTTGCCGACGATGCCACAGGCATTTGAGCGGTAAATAATGAGTTACAAACTCCATACTTACTAACATTCTCTTTCAGAGTTGACCATGGCCATCTTCCTGATAATTCATTTTCGTTTAATCCCCACATATCAAATTGGAATACTCCTTGTGACATTGGTGACCCTTTAAAGTAAGCATACGGTTCATACTTACCATCCATACACAATCTGTTACTTTCAGTGATTGCCGCAAAATAGATTGTTTCAAAAATTTCTTTGTTCAATTTACGAGCTTCTTCAGATGTGAAGATGTAATCCATTAAATAAAATACGTCAGCAAGACCTTGTGTACCAATAGCGATTGCTCTTTGTAGTAATCCACCAGTATGACCTTTTTCAGTTGAGTAATTATTGATATTAACAACTTTGTTCAATGCTCTTACAACCTTACGGGTTTCGTCATATAATCCTTGGAAATCAAACTCACCATCTTTTACATAGTTCTTTAATACCATAGATGATAAAGTACAAATAGCAGTAGTTTTCTCATCTGTGTATTGATAGATTTCGTTACAAAGATTTGATTGTTTGATAACACCAATGTTCTGATGGTTTGTCTTTCTGTTAGCACTATCTTTAGAACATAAATATGGAACACCTGTTTCAACTTGTGATTCAATAATCTTATTCCAAATTTCCTGAGCCTTAACTTTCTTACCAAGACCTAACTCAACTGCTTTGTTGTAGTTAGATTCGTACTCATCACCATAACTTTCTTGTAATGGTTTGATACCCGCCTTAATAATATCGTTAGGACAAAACAAATACCAATCGTCATTGTTCTTAACTGCGTTCATAAAGTTGTCAGGAATCCAAAGTGCGGTAAACAAATCACGAGCTCTTAATTCTTCAGCACCTGTGTTCTTTTTAATCTCCAATAGGTCAAAGATATCTTTATGCCAAGGTTCTAAGTAAATCGCCGCAGAACCAGGTCTACGTCCTTGTTGATTAAAGAAACGAAGTGACTCATTTACAATTTTTAAATACTTTAAAAGCCCACCCGCATATCCACCTGAAGATGAAATACGACTCTCCTTACTACGAATATTAGACATTGATAGTCCAATACCCGCAGCGTCAGATGAATAGGTTGAGATATCTCTCATGGTGTTTAACAAACCTTCTCTTGAATCCGAATCATTGTAATGAAGAACACAAGAAGCAAGTTGTGGTGTTTTAGTACCAGCGTTAATCATGATTGGTGTTGCCGGAGATATTCTTTGTGTTGATAAAGCTTGGTAGTACTCAACCGCTTCCTCAAATGTATTAGTTACCCAAAGAGCAACTCTCATATACATGTGTTGTGGTCTTTCAACTACTTTACCTTCCGACAATTTCAAAAGATACATTTCAGAAAGTGACCTCCAAGCAAAATAGTCGAAGTTATAATCATTATCGTGATTGATAACTCCATCAATTTTATCAGGTCCGTAAGACTCAATAATTTCAATTAATTTATCATTGATGATACCTTCACCATGTAACAAATTCATTGTGTTTGAAAAACTTGGGTCAGTTTCTTTATGATAAGATGAAATAGCAACTGAAGAAGCTAATCTTGAGTAATCGTGATGACTACCTGTAAATGCCGCAGCAATTTCATAGATTAACTTATCTAATTCTTTTGTTGTAATAATACCTTCAGTTGGTACTGAAGTGATAACTTTAATAAAGATTTCATCGGAGTTGACACTCAACCCCTTTGAAGCTCTTTTAATACGGTTATAAATTTTTTGTGGATTAAATGACGCATCATCTCCACCTCTCTTTTTAATTTTAAGTGACATCATAGTTCTATAAAAATAATAAATTAGAAATCGTCAGTAAAGGACAATGTTTCATTCAATTTAGCTTTTTGGTATTCAACAGTTCTTGACTCGAAGAAATTACCTTTTGTTTCAACCGCAATTTGTTCCATGAACTTAAATGGTTGTTCAACATTAAATTGTTTTTTACATCCAAACTTTACCAATAGACCATCAACAACAAACTCAAGATATTGTTTCATTAAGTTTTGGTTCATACCAATTAAAGAAACAGGTAGTGATTCAGTGATGAATTCTTTTTCAATCTCAAGAGCTGAAAGTAGAATTTCTTTAATTCTTTTTTCACTTGGTTTGTTTTCAACGTGATTGTTTAACAAGTGAATTGCGAAGTCACAGTGTAGGTTTTCATCTTTGAAAATCAAAGCGTTAGCATTACACAATCCTTGCATAATACCTCTTGATTTTAACCAAAAGATAGAACAGAATGAACCTGAAAAAAAGATACCTTCAACTGCCGCAAACGCAACCAATCTTTCTTGAAACGATGCATTTTCAATCCAATCCAAAGCCCATTTAGCCTTTTTCTGAACCGCAGGTAAATTATCTAACGCAGTGAAACATTTATTCTTTTCTTCTTCATTTGATACGTAAGTATCAATAAGAAGAGAATACATTAAACTATGAATGTTCTCCATAGCAAGTTGCATACCATAGAAAAATTTAGCTTCAGGATATTGTACTTCTCTATAGAAATTTTCAGCTAAGTTTTCATTTACGATACCATCTGATGCTGCGAAAAACGATAAAATATTTTTTACAAAATATTGTTCATTTTCTGATAAGTTTTCCCAGTCACGTAGGTCACCGCTTAAATCAATTTCTTCTGCCGTCCAAAACGCGGCTTGATGCATTTTATAATATTCCCAAATATCGTTGTATTGTATTGGAAAGATTACAAAACGATTTGGATTTTCTACTAAAATTTTTTCCATTTTTTGTTCCATATTGTTTTAATAATTATACTGTTTGTTGTTTTCTTTTCTCCATAATTTCTTTAATCCTGTTTCTATTTCTTTCTTCCTTTTGTTCCTCAAGTCCTAAGAATGTTGTAGTACTTTCTGTGTCAATTTCTAACATTTCATTATTGAACTTACAGTTTTCAAATACCACCCCGTCTTTACCAATTCTTGACTTTGTAATCGCAATAGTCGCAAGATTCAATTCTTTTTGTTGTAGTGATTTTGCCACCGTGATGATGACGTGTCCTACTTGAGCTTTCTTAATAGAACCACCCATTTGGTCAGTTGTTACTACATCAGATGAAATAGAACTTCTATTACCCTGTGTCGCTGTCCAACCTGCAATGTCCAATTCATGACACATTGATTCAAATGCTCTCATAACTGAACCTTCAGATTTCCATTCGTCTTCCATCATTTTCTCAGGTGTAACACAATCAATATAGTCTAAAATAACCATATCAATCTTTGTCCCATCAGCAATCATTTTTCTAATCTGATTTTTAATCTGATTCATAGTTAATGTGTCAGAAGGTAACTTCTTCATTACTAATTTGTTTGGCATTGTTTCTTTAATTTCAGCAACCTTTGCCAACACTGTTTCTTTATGATTACTTAATTCATCAGGTGCAATACCTGTCCAACATGTAAAATGTTTTCTTTGAATAATCTTATAATTATCCTCAAAGAAGATTTGTAAAACATTAAATCCTAAATTAAAAGCGTGATTAGCAATCTTTGTTGTTAATGTTGATTTACCAACACCTGTGGGTGCTAATATAACACCAATTTCTCCTTTTGCCAAACCACCTTTCAAAAGATTGTCAATACCCGGTATTCCCATTGGGATTGGATGTCTGTAATCATCCGCTAATACCTCATCTAAGTCTTGAAACACATCCCCTGTTCCTCTATCCACGTTTCCAACCTGTAAAGCTTCTCTAACCATTTCTTCCAAAGTGTCGTAGTTTTCAAACTCACCGTGGTCAATAATTTTTTTAGCTTTATCCATAACCTTTTGAAGTTCTTGTTGTTTACAAAACTTCAAAGCCTTTTCCTGAACAAACTGAGTACCCTCTTCGGTAACATTTTGTATATCAGAAATAGTGTCAAGAGTTATCTTTAATAATAACTCCTGACTAATTTCACTTTTAGCTTTTTGTTGAATTGTCTCAAAACTAGGACTGTGTTCAAACTTTGAATAGTATTCTTTAACCATTTGAACAAATAATCGGAAGTATTTGTTTTCAAAATAGTTAGGTTCAATCACCTCAATAATTGAGTGTGAAAAGTCCTTATCAACTATCATTTGATTAAGAAGTTGTAATTGGAAGGTCTCTCCCAAATAATCAAAATTTTTGTCAGCCATATTATGTTTGTTTTTTCAATAAATATCAACGAGCTAGCTGATAACCCATGTATTCGTGTGTTAAATTTCTAGATGACAACACGTCAGTAAGACCAAAAAGGATACCTTTTAGGAACGGGCGTATGTCTACGGTGTATCTCACCTTCGGTGGATAAAGTTTAGCATCAAATGAATAATGACACATTGTCGTATCACCATTTTTGATATAGATGTTAAACGACTCAGGCCCATCAGTAAATGATGTGTTCAACACCTCAGGGTCTTCACTAATCTGATATTGATTATCCAACATGTAGTTTACAGTTTTCATCTTGAAATTTTCTTTCAAATCTGAAATGAAACCATCCATCAAATCAATCAACTCAGCTGAGTTTTGAGCCTTTGGGTTATACCCTTTAACGTTAAAAAAACGTTGTACGATAAAATTGTTATTTACCGTCATCAAGAATTCCAGTTTGGTAATGTCTTGTTCTTTCATAATTTATTTTATTTTTTGTTTGTTTTTGTTTTTTCTTTTCTTGTTAACTTCATAAATGGTTGGATGAAGTATGTCCAAGCATCATCACCTTTTGGTAGGTATTTGAACAACCCGTCTTCAACCATATACTTAATTAAGTTCTTGTAACTTCTACCTTCGATATCCAATTTTTCAGTAACGATTGACTGTATTTCTTCTTTGTCTTCATCCCTCAATAAAGGATTAGATAAGTCCACAATCTGTTCATTAACTTGGAAAAATTCTTGTTCAAAGATGCCTGATTTTGTTTTACCTGTTAAAAGATTCTTTAGAGTTTGATTGTCTTTTTGTTCTTTTAACAAATCTTCAGCTCTTGTTAAAATATCGTTATAAGAAACTTCTTTTTCAAGTATCTCAGGGAAAAATTTAACTAAAGTTTTTTCACCCAAAAGATAGATACCTTCAATATTATCTGACTTATCACCAGTTAATATCTTTAAAGTTTTTACGTTATAGTGTGGGAACTCAAAATTATCAAATTTAATCTTATCCCCGTGTTTAAACGTAGCTTTAACTGATGGTGAGTATATGGATACATTTTCAGAAATAAGTTGTGTTAAATCTCTGTCTGACGAAAAAATTAATTTGTCTTCATTTTCAGATACTTGACAATAATAAGCAATTAAATCATCGGCCTCTCTACCACTAATTTCTAATTGTCTTATATAGACTTCTTCCAAATATTGTTTGATACGATTTTTTTGTTTTAGGTAAGACATAAAGATTGCGTCCTCCATAACCAATCGTCGGTTTTGTTTGTATTTGGGGTAAAGAATTCCACGTAAACTCGTAGAATCTTCACCATCCCAAAATACTACTACCTTGTCAAAGTTATGCTCACTGATAAACTTACGAAGTGTATTCATAAAATGATACAAAGCTCCGATATGTTCTCCATTGTGGAAGTAATCCTTCACACCATGAAATCCAATCTTCATCAGATTATTTCCGTCAACAAGTAGTGTTTTTTTCACGAACTAAAATTAAAATTGTTCGTTTTCGTTTGCAAAAGTTTCTTCAGTCTCATCAAGGATTAACTCCCCTGTCCCTGAAAGAATTGCGTTCCAATATTGTGAATACTCTTTTTTATATTTTTCAAGAGCATCTTTATCGTCAGCAATATATCCTTGTGGTGTTGCAATAATCTTACCATCTTTATATCCTAATCCATTGATATGATTCTTTAAAACAGAAATTTTTGTTCTGATAGCATAAGATACTGTTCTACCATTTTTAGTTGCCGTAATGTGATTAATACCAGCATTTTTCTGATTACCAAACAAGAATACAAGAGCCGATGCCAACCAAAGAGCCTCACCACCTTTTGCCTTAATTGTTGGTTGTCCAAATGGATTGTCAGGTAATTCAACCCACGGTTGATTAACTACCACTAGTGTATTTGTATATGGATAGTCTTCTTTACGAGATTTGGTAATACGAGCTTGGATACCCATACCAATCTTATCTGCTAATACAGATGCGTTATGTTGTTTACCACCTTTACCATCAAAGGTCATCTTACAAGGAACTGAACCAACAGAATCCCAAAGGAAACAAAGAGAATAAGGAATATTACCTTTTTCTTGTTCGTCTAATAATTCGTTGATGTAGTCTGTAACCTGTTCGATGTAATCAAAATTATCATTAAAAATAAATTGTCCGTCCCACTCACCGTCAACCATCTCAGCCTTAAGACCAAGTTCTACTGCGTGGTTCCAACTCCATTTTTTCTCGGTGATAATGAAAACAGGCAAATGCCCCTTCTGCTGAGTAGACACAGCGGCTTTGACAAGCGCGGTCGTTTTTGAAGAGTTCGAGTGACCCAAGAACATGTTGATGTTACCCAAAGCAGGGCCAGGTAAACCGCAACTATTATGGAAAGCTTCACCGACTTCATAAAAGTCTGTTTCTTTATATTTTGTCTTGGTTGAATATTTGTCTTTGATTGCATCTAACGAAAATTCTTTTTTCTTTATTGCCATAAATGTCTATGCGTTTAAATTGTTTGTTGTTTAAAAATAGCAAAGGTTGGACACTTTGTGTATATTAGTGTCCAACCTTTTATAAATTAGAATGGTAAATCACCATCCGGCTCAGCCTCAGCCTGTGGGTCAACATATGAACCACCGATAGTACCTTCATCAGATGAACTATCACCGTAAACATATTTACCTAAATCAGATGACCATCTTGGAGTTTCTCCACGAGCAATTGCCTCCAAGTACTCAACAGGTTTTTTAGAGTAAACATCTGCCCAAGTAAGTGGGTCTTCAATCCATGACTTAGCCGTTTCAGCATCTGTGTGAACAGGTGATGGGTCGTCATGCATAACTGTTTGAATAACTGTATAAGTTGCCCCTTTTGGAGTCTTAGCCTTTGTTAACTCAATGATAAGGTCACGTCCATTAACAGGGTCAGTGATATCACCTTTAGCTTTCCAAATCGGAATAATTTTGTCAAGGATACCTTCGTTCTTGTAATTGTGTTTAAAACGCCAGAACTTAACTCCGTCCGCTTCATTATCACGGTCAATTACTTTAACGATGTAAAATTTACGAGGTTTGTAAGACTTTGCGAGTTCTTTATCAGACTCTTTACCTGTTGACATTAATTCATCATGAATTTCAGTCAAAGGTGAACGCTCGTTGTCGTTCTTTCCTGGGTCATAGATTTTATTCCATTTACCCTCAACTTGTACTTCGTGATACCATACTTCTTTGAAAGGTGATGACCCATCAGGTGTAGGTAGAATACGAAGACGTTTCTGTCCTGAGTTCTCATTTTGCGTTAAAATTGCTGCAAAATATTTTTTCATTCTGTCTTCTTGAGACATTTTGTTTGCAGAGTTACCTCCACTTTTCGCTTTTTCGTACTGAGCGAGTACAGCATCTAAGGAATTTGTCGCCATTTTGTGTATATAATTTATTAGTTAATATTCAAGTATAAGTGTGTCAGCCGTGATAATCAAATTTGAAATTTAGAATTTCAAAGGTTTGTATTGTGTTTCTTCTCCGTAATCGTTAAAAGTTGTTTTAATTTCTGAAGGAGTGAAATCTTCAACTTCATCAGTTGTTAAAATATATTCATTTTTTCCTGATTTTTCAATATCTTCTTGTTTGTCAACAAAAAAATCAGTTAATTTTTGATTAAATGGCCCTGAGTCTAAACTTCTTAATTCAAGTTTTTCTTGTGGAGTTTTTTCTCTGTATTTTTCAATCTTAGCCTCGATATCATTTAATTTAGTAAAAATATTTTCCATATTACTTAACTTACTTTCTAAATCAGTTAATTGATTAAATAAGTTATTAAAATATTCTTCTTGTTTTGTTTCAATATTTTGTTGTGATTTTACTAAATCAGTAATTTCTAATTCTTCAGTTTCAGAAGATTCCCCTTCATCACCTACTTTTTCAACATCAGGGTCATTTGCAACATCAATAGGTTGAGCATCCGCCGGTGGAGGTGTCACTCCCGCTTCAGGTGCCGGTGGTAAAGCTCCAGCGTCAGGTGCTGCAGGTGCCGCCAATGGGTCTTCACCAGGTACAGGTGGTAATCCCGCTTCTTGTTCGGTGATATAATTATTAATCTTATTATATCTTTTTAATTCTTCCAAAATTGTTTCTGAAATTCCCATTTTAACCATTTAATAATTGTTTGAAACCTTGAGTTGTTTCTACGTTTATTTTTTTATTAGTATTAAGAGTATTATTAACTCTCTCAATTAAACCATCTTTCATTCTGATTGTATAACAATCACCAGTATCTAAATCACACACCTCTTTAAAACCATTTCCTTTGTCAGTTTCAGTAATTCTTGTACTCTTACCTAAGTATCTGTCTAAAATTTGTTTAGTGTTCATAATATTATTTTATTATAAATATTCGTCAATAATGAAATTACTCACTAATAGGAATAATACTTTGGTAAATATCAAATCCTTTTTTAATTTTACTTAACAGTTTTTGATAATTTTCGTTATTGGTTTGTATATAGTCATTAAAAATTGTTGGAGTATTAACTACTTTATTATAAGGGAAATATTCTATCCAAAATTTTGAAAATTCATTTGCAAACGTATCTTTGTTTATTATATCATTTACGTTATTATTAATGTAATCAGGGTATGCCGCAATCATAAAATCATATAAACTGTTTTCTCTTTCAAAGACTGCATATGTTTGTGTATATTGGCTGGTGTTAGTTAAACACATGAAATTTGAAGTAATATAGTTTTTAAGTTCACCATGGTAATCGTAATCTAATGTTACTCCCGCGATATTATTACCAAAAAACTGCAAACGATTTGTTGTTTCATTTATAGATAATCCTGATTCAATCCAACAACTAATAAAAATACAAAGTCGAACTTTATCAGTTGTAGGCAATACTTTAATTGCCGAAACAATAACATCAACACCTTCATTTTTAGTAAGCCCTGTGTATTTTGTATAATTAGAGTAAGCTTCATCTTTATTACAATTTGGGGTATTAGACATTATTTTACCACCAATTATAGAATTAGTTATACTATTTTTTATTTGTACAGAATTGTTTGGTATACCTGTAGTAGACCCACCTTGATTTTTAAATGTACTACCTAAATTAGTTAATAATTGTTTTTTAATTGTTTGGAAAAGTGTATCCACTTTTGGTAATGTAGCAACCGCCTGTCTTGTACCCGTAAATGATGTTGTAAAATCATCTAATCCTATACTATGGTTCACTTCAGTAATAAAATAAGACCCTGCAAATAATGGTATATTTCTTAAAACAAAATACATTGATGGTTGAATCATTACGTTACCCATTGATTCAACAGACGCAGCGTAACTTCTAGTTTTATAAATGTTATATAAACTAACACTTTGTGTTGATGTTTGAATTCCAGCACTTGAGTTAGCTAAATTATACTCAGCCATTAAGGATTCACTTGTTGCCTTACCTAAATCCTGACTTACATTTATTTTTTTGAAAACTCCTTGATTTTGTAATTCAAAGTCAACCGCAAAACCAACTATTCTATTTTCTAAAGAAAAGTTTCTTTTTTGAGACGCATCAACCCCAACAGAATTTTCAGCACATATTGTAATATCTAAACCATCATCTTTATATCCATTAAGTTTGGATTTGTTATCCGTTTGTTGTGAAGGTTTATCAACAAATATATTTAACATTTTTGGTTTTGAGCTTTGATAATCAACAGTATCAAATGTTCCAAATAAATTGTTCGCAAATTCATTTGGTTCAGTATTTTTTGAAGTATCATCCTGTCCAGTTGGAGTTTGTCTTCCATAAAAATTAATGTATGATGGCATTAAAAAACTAACAAAATTATGGTCTTTTATTATTGAACCGACAACTGTAAAAACGTTTGATTTAAGATTTGCACCTTTTAAATACGAATTAACTTTTGTAATATCAACAAATATATCACCAACATTTCTATTTGCTCTGTCAACAAATAAATAATCTTTAAATAAAGGAGCGTCAGAGTTTTCATCAATTTTTGTATAATCATTTCCAGCAATCCATTTATCATTAATTGCTTTAAACATATCATATAATTCAACTTTACTTTGAAACCCTTCTAAAACCGAATCAATTTTTTCAGTATTTGTATTACCACCACCTAATTTTTTTTGTAAAGATGTGATAAAATTTGTGAAAGTTTCACCCGATAAATTATCAGTAATATTTAAATAAGTGTCTATTTTATTTTTAAAAACATCAATATTTCCAGAATTACCCAAAATTGATGTTGTTCCATACATTTTAATTAAATTTCTAAATAATTTAATATTATCAACTGTAAAACCTATATTGAAAACTCTAAAGAAGTTAGTTAAATAATTTTCAGAAGCGTCGTAGTTTAATCCATCAATTGTTGAAAATCCGACATAAAGTTCCATAGTATTCCACTCGTTTGGATATAGAGCCTTTGATTCACTATAAGTTATACCAAAGTTAGTCGGCACTGAATTTGGCGTTATCTCATAGTTTGGGATATTATATCGATTTACTATTTCAGGAGACGGATTTGATGAGAGTATATTAAACAAATTTTTATCAAACCCAGTCGGATTTCCTCGTTTAATTAAAATATCGTATTGTAACGAGTTTGTTATTGTTGTACTAACATCATAACTTTGTGAAATGGCAATACTTTTAACAATTTCGTTATAGTTAACTCCAATAATATTCTCAGATTTTTCATTATAGAATGTTATTTTTTTAAGTATTGACTCAAAAGAATAAACACTTGAACTTCCCTGATTTGCAAATTTTAAAAATTCAATTTCAAAATTATTTAATTCTTCAGTATCAAAAACAGAAAATAATTCTTCAATGTTTGAATAAATAAATTCAGAAAATAATTCAAAACTTACTTGTTCTTGTTTATCGGAATAAACTTTTTTAAGATATTCATTATAACTAGATTTTCTAATTGGTGTTGTATTAAAATACCCATAGTTAGGTGCTCCCCAAAATAACCTTACCGAACCGTTATGAATACTTGGATTGTTTGAAAGTGAGATTATGTTATTATTATTGCCGTCAAAACATTCTTTTTTAATTTGATTAGTTGTTGTACCAAAAGAAGGACATATTGTATAAGACTCCTCACCTTCCGAATTACTAACTTTAATTAAAACAGTCCAAGTTTTTAAATTAATGTTTGAAGATTGGATATTTGATTGGTCAGCATTAAATAAAATAATTTCTCGGTTATCAAGTGCGGTTTGTAATGCGTTTTGTATATCTAATGAAGTTGTGACTGAGTTTGGGTTATATAAATAAGAACCATTATGTAAAAAATAAAAATCATTTACCAGTTTTGGATAAAATCCAATATGATAATTTATTGATGATGTTTGGGTATTTTCTAATGTAATTGATGTTGTATTAAATGTTTCTGAAGACAAAACATAAGTAGTTGATGCCAAATTGTTAATCGGGTCAAAATTATTTAAATAATTAAAATTAGTCCAAATAGGTGTAATATAATCAGTCCCATCATTAACATAATTTTTATATCGGTTCCAAATTGAACCTAATTTCAAAATCCAAAAGTATGGTAACCTATGAACACCACCAAATTTCTTTAAACCAGCAAAAATAAAATCAGAATATGTATTTAAATTATTTTCAAATGACAAATATCTTTCTTTTAATGTTGATAAAGGTAAACTGTTTAAGAAAAGATAAGACGCTTCTAAATAGGCACTACTTTGACCATTTAAAGTTGCGTTAATACCTTTTTGTATTGCGTTAATAAAATAAGGTGTATTAAGAATTGAAGTTGTTTGTTTATTGGTTAATTCAGAGTCAATGTAATTAATAAACCCTTCTGTCGGTAAAAATTCTGTAGATTTTCTATTATTATAAAAAGTTTGTAAATCAACAGGTAGTGTTATTTCATTAGACCTCCAATTATAATCAGTATATGGTCGTAGTTTTGTTTTATTACCATTAGTACCGACAACTGAAGAGTCTTCAAAATTTGTAACTTTTTTAAAGTATGTGTTATAATAAATTGAAAACTCTGTTGAGTTTATGTTTTTAAACTTTGTATTATTTTGTCCCGCAGCTAAATTAGCGTAATTCCAATTTGAATCAATATATGGATATGTATCAGTAAAACTAATGTCATTATGGACATTAGAATTTAAATAATTTACCATGTATTTTTCTTTGTCATTGGTTATTTGAATTGTTGGTAAATCTTCAAATAAAATTTTATTCGGATTTTCATTAACTTCTCTTTTTAAATAATCAGTTACAAAATACCCTTGTGAATAAATTGAATAATCCTGTTGTAAATTAACAAGTTCAGAAAAATAAGAATCTTTAGTAAAGTTCGATGTTTTAAAAAGAAAATTTAATCTTGGTGAATTTTCTCGATTACCCGAATTTAAAGCGTTAAATACATTCAGACTTTCTGTTTCAGCTAAGTAGTTTAATATATTTTGATTAGTTGAACTGTCATTATTTTTTTGAAATCCGTTATATTGTGTTATTGTTTGAATTCTTTCCCAAACTTCATATAAAAATTTACTTTCAGTTAAATTACTATATGGCTCATTACTTGGTAACGTATCAAACCCTGAAATTAAAATTCGATTAATACCTTCATTAGTCGGTGTTGGTGGGATTGGGGGTATTTCTCTTTGTAAATAACCTTTTAAAAACTCTTCGACAAACTCGACTTCAGGCCAAATAGTATAATTATTTCCTTTAGTTATCGATATAACTGAATTATCGCCAGGATATTGTATTTCAAATTTCACTTGACCATCAATATTTTTTTCAACTACAAATTGAGGCCAAGGATATACAGGTGATAACTGTGATGCAGAATCATTTTTAGTTACTAACTTTTTTATTTCACTGTTTCTAACATCAAATGCTTTTTTATGAACATCTTGCATTAATCTTAAAAAGGCCTCTGCAGATGCCATGATAACCGCAACTACATTTCTTATTGTTGGTGAAAATCCTAATCCACTTGTTGTTTGTATAAAACTTGATAATTCTTTAGTAAGTTTATCTTCAATTAATGTTTTTTTATCATTTAATATTTTATCTAACTCATATGTTAAATCTAAAAATCTACTTGCCCCATCAAATTGAAATAAAAATCCAACTTCACTTTCTTTAAAAATATTTTTTAAATTATCAATCTCATTGACAATTGATGTGACTTGGTCTTGATTTACTGTTTCCACATTATTTCTTTGTTTATATGTTTCAACATAATCAATATTAGTATCATCAGTTCTTATATTTTGAATATCTATTGGGTTTTCAATTTTATATTCACCTGAACCAAAAGTTGTATTATTTTTTAAATTTTCATTATTTTGTGTAATAATTGATTGTAATTTAGAATATTGGGAATCAATATCACTGATTGCAACTGTATCTAATTTTTGAAAATTTGATAACTTATAAGTGTAGATTTTATATCTGACATTATTGATTGGGTTTGAAATAAAGAAATTCGTAGCATCTAAATTTAGATTAAACCACGAAGTAGTAAAATTATAAATTTCTCCACGATATTGTGTTAAATCTTGTGAGTATGTATCAATATCATTAAGCGGTGTTAGATTTGATTGACCAAATTTTGCTAAACTATAATTGATAAAATTATCCAATTTTGTTGATAACTGTTGTACCGTTAATTCGGGGAAATCTTTCGGAATTAATCCTAAGTTTTTATAATCAGTATAAACATCTCTAATCTTTTCATACCCAAGTTGAGTTATTTGTTGGGTATTAGTTTGTGTTTGATTTCCAGTATTTTCACCTTGTGACACATTAGTTCTTTTAAGATACATCTGTGGAACCGCAAAAAGTTCCGCCATTGTAATATCGGTTAACACATTAAACTTATAACCAATCATTACCAAACTAATATCAAAATTACCTGTAGATGAATTAAATGAAGATGTAAATTTTTGTAAAATTAATGGGTATCTAACCGCCTTACCATAGTAACCTTTAAGTGTTAAATAAAATGTTGGGTATGGTAAATTAAAAAACGCAGAATATGGTGAATTTTCACCACTTTCAAATAGAGCTCTACCTTTAATATCTTCTAAATTTATTGTAATTGTTGGGATATAACTTAAACCTACTCGGTATGAAATCCCTTTTATTCCAAGAAGTTGATTAGCAATTTGGTTTTGATTAGCAGTTGTGTCTTGTATTCCCGTCCATTCAGTAGTTAACGCACCTGTCCCTGTAGGATTTAAAAAATTCATACTTGCCAATGAAACTGTTTTTACAGTGGTTTTGTCCGCCCCTGAAATTAGTCTACTTCTTGGTTCAAGGTCACACTCTAAATTAGCGTAATAAATTAAGTTTTCTTGTTTTATATTTCTATCTTCCGCATTACCATATTGGTTAGTAACCTTATTTGGGTTAATAACAAAAATGTTATCACATGTACTTGGAAAAACGTATATATTCTCACTGTCCATAATAATAGAAATATTCTTTCACTGCTGTTTTATAATCTAACAAAGAACTCAATAAAGGGAATGGTATATTCAGCACGGCATTATCAGGAATATTTAATTCAGAACCACTATATTGTGGATTTGACTGTAATATCAACCAACCATAAAATGGTGAGTTATAATATAACTGAGAAACTTTATCTAATCTTGATACCCCTAACTTATAGATGTATTTCTTATCAGTAGTTTTTAATGGAATATTAACAAAAGGGATATATGTAGTTGTTCCATCAACAGTAAAATTTTGGTATCTATTGTAATATTCGTTAGCCATCAGTCAAAAATTATTTTTCCGTTAAAGGTCGTTTTATCTAAATTAACATTCACATTCGAATACAAATTTTTCAAATTTTCGTTTTGTGTAGGAGTCGCACCTGCACTTGTATAAGAGAAATTTCTTGTTTTTCCAACAATACTTTGGTTTGACACTTGTGGATTATAATTTTTATAACTTAAATAGTCAGGTGAATTAAAGAAAGTGTCAACCTTATTTGTTTGTGCATTTTTTTCAACTGTAAAACTTGAGACTAATCCATTAATTGTAGTTTCGACAATACTTTTTGTTAACTGTACAGTATCTGAAACTAAATTTAAAGTTAAATTATTAATTAAACTTTGCCTTGAATTGTTATCAATTATTTCATTACAGAAAAGAGTGAAAAATCTATTTAAATTACCCGCAATATTTTGACTTGATATAGGTGTAAATGTTGTACTTGGAGTTGTCACGTCAATAATAATATCATTAGAATTCAATAATGTATAGTATGATTGAACGTCAGAGGCTAATTTAATATAGTCAGTTCTTATTGAGGTTAGTGTATCACTTGCCCCGTCAGGTAATCCTGTAAGAGTATAAACATAAGGACTTCCAAGTGATGTGATTTTACCATCAGTCGCTGAACATATTAAATCAAGTTTTCTATAATTTTGATATATTCCAACTTGTGTATTAGAAACACTTTGTATTTGACTAGATATTTTAGAAATGATATTATTAACCTGATTTGATACTTGGGATATATAATTAGCCCTTACCGCTCTAATGTCCGATGTTGATACATTATTAACAATTAATGCTGAAATTAAAAAATCAGTTCCATTAGTAATTTCAGTACTTAGTTCATTTGCAACATTTAAAAGATAATTGTTGTAATTAACCATTTTACCAAGTATCTTAACGTTTGTAACGGGTGTATCTAAACTATTCAATGAACCTGTTACAAACTGTTTTTCAGAACTTACTTGTTTATAAACACCATAGTTTGTGGTTTGAACAATTTTTGTCACAAAACTTTCAATATTATTAAAATAGTTTTGAGTATAGACAACTGTGTTATCAAACAAACCACCGTATAATAATGTACCCGTTTCAACACCACCTGAAGTTTGTGAATTAGTAATATTCCCAGCTTGTGTACCCCCATTATTTGTTATTTGGGTATTAAGTTGATTACTCATAGAAGGTGTTGAATTCGCAAATGCCGCATTTGCCTGACTAATATTACTTGATTGTTGATTACTTAAAATGAAAGATTCAACATTAGTATCATCAGTTGCATCCGCTCTTTCATCGTATACTTCAGTATTTGCATAAAAATTAAAACTCAAAGCATTTTGAAGTTTTTCAATTGGTTCTTTTAGTCCGTGACCACCAATCATTTTAAAACCAAGTTTAACATTAACAATCGCTGGTTGCACACCAATTCCTTCAGGATTAAAATCTAATTGTTCATAAGTAAACGATAATGTATCAGGTACAATTTTACAATTATAAAAATCACCAACTCTTAAAATTAAAATTGGAGGTCTACCAAAATTAGTATTAAATGCGTCTTTGTTTTTAACACCTCCTTGATTATCAGTTGTTGTAGGTATGGTTCTACCTGGTCTTACACATTGATTTAAAAATGTAATTCTTGAGTTAAAACCTTCAGGTGTTATAGAATGGAATAATGGATTAAAAAATTTAATTCTTTGTTTAATACCATCATATAAAAATGGGTCAGAGTTTTTTATCGTTTCAAAATAATTTTGTTCATTTAAAAGTTCTCTAATAAGTCTTTTTGTTACATTTTTTAATTTACTCTGAAAATCGGCAACAGGTACTTGTTTTAATCCAAAAGTATTATTATAACCTTCACTCACCGATTTAGCAACTTTTGTACCAAATGGTGTATACGGTTGTACAGTAATTTTACTGATAACCAAAGTACTACAAGCAACACGGATTACATTATATTCATCGGCAATATTATTACCATTACAATTATAAGTTTGACTACTATCTTTAGGTTTGTAATTATCAATAGTTCCAGAGTTAACATCAATTTTTAATCTTCTGGAGTCAACATACTCTGAAATATTTGTACCTTGATATACAAGTTGATTAAAATATTCAATAATACTTTGTTTTCTATCTTCACCTAAATTTTGTGATTCAGGCCCCGAAATACCACCAACACCAAAATTAGTAGCCTTTAAATCTATTTTAACCTCATTGTTATTAACTAAAGCATCCGCAATTTCTTGAGCTAATTCAATAAAATTATTGTAATTTGGAGTTATTGTATTTTCTAAAAAACTTTTAGAAGCATCAATACCATCAAAAGATTCAGAGTTTATATTTGTGACAAGTTGGTTATATATGTTTTCATATGATTGGTCATAGTTACTATTTTCTGTAGTATCAGCATTAAAATATATTCCGTTACCAACATATGAACTTAAATTAGGTAATTCTTTTGGCCCTGAATTATCCTCTTGTGGTATTTGTGTTAGAGCGTCTACTTTATCACTTTCTGACGTATCTAAACTTTCCAATACCTGTTGATAAACTTCGTCAATAGTACCTAAACTTAATGAACTAAATTTCTGAGCTAATTCATATATATCATACCTTTGACATCCTGCAAAAAATGAATCAACTACCGATGTTATAGTTGAGTTAGATTGATTTTGTAATTCTTTATTAACAATTAAATTTAACACGGACGGATGGTCAACAATAATTTTAAAATTTATACTACCCGACCTTTTAGTATTTTTATAAGTATATATTGGTTCAGGTCTACCGATAAAATCAGTTTCATTAAATGATGGTGTAGAACTATCATCAAAAGTTAAATCGTATGGAGGGAACCACATAATTCTACCACCATTAGGCCCTTTTTCTGCCGATGGAAGTTGATTATATTCAGGTGTGTCTTTCCAAGCTAAGTTTTCTAAAGACAACATGTATTTTTTTACCTGTCCGTTAATGACATTTGTCCCACCATTTTTAAAAGGTGTAATATTAAGATTGTAGGTACTATCTAAAACAGAATAAGTAAACCTTCTAATGTTACCATTAGTTTCTAAACCTGAGTCATTAGCAACTGTTTTTTGTAAATTAGCATAAGTGTAATAAGGTTTATCTTTTGTAAAGATTCTACAATATTCTTGTCCTACCTCAGTACCTGAGTTATTAACATATTTTTTAACTTTTGAACCTTTGGTTAATATTTTATAACCATCTGAAAATACTTTAGACACTTGATTAATTGCGTTTCCAACATGTCCCAATCTATCAGCACCTTGAGCAGGTGTTGAGTTAATTAATCGTTGTGTAACATCTAAAATAGAACCAGGTCTAAATGTATAGTTAGTAGATAAAACTTGATTGTAAGAAGACGCTAACGGTGTAAAATTTGGATTATTACTTAACAACTGTCCACCTTGTCCAACATTTCTTCCAGCTTCAGGTTTTGTAAATTCTGTAATCCAAACAAATCCTCCATCAAAAGAAGGTTTTTGTTCGTAATTTAATCCAGCTAATCCAAACTGAAAATTTTGGTCACCTTCATATAATATACCAACCTTATCAGGCCCATATACAGGAGCTTGTGTTGGTATTCCAAAAGCGTCTATAGGCGAAGCGTTTGGTGGTGATACAACATTTGTAATGTCCGTTTCTTGTCTACCAACATAAAGGTTACCTATTGAAGTAAAATTATCAAATAAATTATTAATAAAATTACCAACCTGTGTAGATGTTATAGCGTAGTTAGGTTTAAACCTATTGTAGTTAAGTGCGTTAAATAAAACCGATTTTGTACCAGCACCTGTATTTTGTAAAAATTTAATTGACGGGTTTGGTCTGTTTGTAATATTTCCACCACCCAAATTACCAATAGCTTGTAGTGGTCGTAATCTTAATATTTCAGTATCAGAAAAATAACTTCCCTCAATAGGTGAAGCGGGTAAATAAGTACCACTTAACTTTTGTATGAAAAACGCAGCGTAATCTAATAGACCGTCAGGTTTTGTAATAGTATAATCTCTATAAACAAAAGGTTCTTGACCTGTGGCTAACAACGTCGCATTAAATGGATTAGTTAAAGTATCAAGATTAATTGCTCCAATAGTATTTCTTTCAATTTCTCTAGCAATACGGGCTTGTGTAGCTTCTCTCAAACTTTGAGCCGCCAATTGTTGTAAAAATGAGTCGTTAGCTAATGCGGCGTCACCAAATAATATTTCGTAATTAGTATAATCTCCCTGAACAAATATGATTGGAGCAACTTTACCATCACCATATATTTGTGAACCAGCAGGTAACTTACCTAAAATTAAATCAGATGTAACGAATAAATCCTCATAACCATCAGGTGGTAAATACCTATTAACAACTTCAGCATCATCAATAAATGCCTCATTGAATAAATCCATTCTTGATGTTTGTAAGTCATATGGTTGTGATGTACCTAAAGGGTTATTTTCAGTACTTCCTCCACCAGGAAGAACCGTATTATCAACAACTAATGCCCCATCAAAAAATTGACCTGCGGGACTATACAAATTCATTCTTGTACTATACGCAGGTTCAACATATAAGTTTGAACTTACACTTTCAGAATCTGCCGGTGAATTGTCTTGTAATTTAATTGGATAGTTTTGTAACCCTTGGGGTGAAGTAAAATTACCCTGAATACTATACGGTGCTAAATTCCTTGCAACTAATGCTTTTCTAAATTGTTCCGAATTGTTGAATGATAAGAATTCTACAGCCATCTATACTTTTTTCTATAAATAGAATAGAAATAATTTTATTACGTTGCAGTTAGACCATAATCAGAACCAACTACTCCAATTTTTTCTCTTAATGTTCTTAAAGTGTCGTCATTATTAAACGCTGATAGTATAGCATTTTTAATTTGAGGGTCATTAGAATTAGCATTTACATTTAATGTTAAAACCAATTCTTTTTTACCTGATGTTGTATTATTTACCGCTTGTCCTTCATTTGAAGGTAATAACGGACCTACATTACCACCTATTGAAGATGCTAAGGCTTTTTGATTAACCGCCATCAACATATCCCCTTTATCTAAACTATAATGCATTCCGTCAGCAGTAATCGCAATATCTTTTTTCTCTTCAGTTATTCCAAGTTTTTCTTTAGCCCAATTAGTAACCGCACTTCCAAGTATTGTAAGTTTAGTGACCGCATTACCAAAATCACCTACATTTATACCAAATTTTTTAGCACCTTCTTCAAATGAACTTGAAGCTTTCAATGCTTCTGAAATTACAACTTTAGTAGTGTTTTCGGTTGCGATTTTAACGGCATCATCCATTATTGGTTTTAAAGTTTCAAATCCTTGTGAAAAATCAGCTAATAATGATGTAATTTCAGTTATAGATATGTCACCTGATACAACTTTATTTACACGACCTTGTATATCCCCAATCAACTGTTGTGAGTTGTCTTTTCCTTTTTGGGTTGTTAGGCTAAAAGTTTCAAATCCGCTTTTTAAAATTTCTGTTTGCCCATTTACAGCATTTCTTAAAAATTCATTACCTTCTTTAGAAATTGCATATTGAGTCGATAATAAAGACGTTAAAGCGTTTTGTTGAGCAACTAACGTATTTGCAGCTCCAAGTTGGTCTTTAGCCAAATCAACCATCTGTGAACCACTATCTTTTTTTTGAAACTCCTGTTGTTGAGCTATTAGGTCAATATCACCTTTTTGTAAATTATTTAAAGCTTGTGTTGTAACGGCACCATTTGCATCTTTATAAGTTACTTCATATTTACCACTATTTTTATTAAATTCCGCAATATTTGCCAACATCATTTTTTGGTCTTCAGGAACATTTTCAAGACCTTTAAAATCAATCTCGCCCATTTTCTTTTCAATCTTAGCGGATTCAATTGCCATTTTTTCAAACTCCGCTCTGTCAATACCTAAAGAGTCAGCAACTTCTTTTAACTGTCTTCTAGCTTCAGGCATGATTTGGAACGTACCAGTTTTTTCATCAAATTTTGTAAAAGTTTTAGATAGTTCAGATAATTGATTTTGTAACTCAGGTACATTATTTTGAGCTAAATCCATTAATTTTAATGGGTCTAATAACGCACTTGATGTCGCCCCTAACCTTTGTAAAGTCGAAGCAACGTCTATTGCCGACTCAGGTGAAAAAAGTTTGTCAGCAACATTAAGAGTTTGAGCCATATCAACTCTCATAGCCGCCGCTTTTGCCGCCATTTTTGCCATACCTTCAACACCTGTACCAAACCCGTACCTGTTCATTTTGTCTAAATTAGTAACTACCATTGCTGAAACTACTTGGGCATTTACACCCATATTTTGTGCGGTTGATACTACTTTAGTCATTTCATCACTAATATGGGTAGTTTCCATACCCGCATTTCTAAATGAACTTTCTAATGTTTTTGCAGCAACACCTGTTACTTGTTGAGCAGCATATAATTGTGTAATATTTTCAGTTGTTAAAACAATATTTCTATTAGTAACTTCATTAAATTCTTTCTGAAGGGTGTTAATTGCCTCTTGATTACCACCCATTAAACTGATTTCAGTGTTTGCTCTACCTAATTGATTTTTTAAAATTTCAGCATAACTACTTGTAACACCCATACCTCTTATTAATGAAGAGGTACTTTTATCCATATTAATTAAAGCATTTGCTCCCCCTTCAATAGATTTTTTAATTAATTCTGAATTTTTTAAAACATCAGTTTGATATAATATCAAATCTTTATAACCAAGTGTTATATTTTCAGGATTTGGGACATTTGCATCCAGAGGAGTGTTTTGCATGTTTTTTATTTATAAATAATCAACTTTCTGTTTTAGAATTTAATTCAATAATCCTATCAACCAAAAATCTTCTCTGGTAAGTTGGTATTTTTAAAAAATCGGTATACGACATATGCAATTGTCGTGACAACAGAATATATTCTTCTAATAAAAATTTTAGATACTCAGAAGAAAGGACGAAAAAACTCCGCCCCAAAGGCAATACGTGTGAGTACCTTTTTTCCGGATGGGGCTGTTACTTCTCTTATTAAATCTAAACCTGGTGAATTATCCGACAAAAATTTTGTAATGTATTTAGAATCCATGATTGGCATTTTTTCAATAAACTTAACAATTTCACCTTTATCTGTACTTCCGTTTATTGAAACTATTTGTTTTGATAACCTCCATGTTACTTTCGGTACTACCATATTTTTAGGATATGACTCTTCTCTTTCATTTAATTCTTTAATATCCCCAAAAGTAAGTATTTTTAATTTAACTACAGTATTTGACTTAGGTAATGTCGTTTCAAAAAACCCATTTTCATCAGGTTCAACATTTGTTTTAATAAAATCAACCTCATCTAAAATTTCAGTGTGTTCAAATTCTTTACCTGTTTCAGGGTCAACCAATGATAGTTTATATTCAGGTGTAAATGATGTGTTTCTTAAAAACAACAAAATTGCCTGTATATCACCGTCTAACATATCTTCAATTTTCAAATCAGGTTCATAAACTTTATTTCTAACCAAATTATAAATAATCTGGTCACCACCCATATTTGACGCACTTGATAATATATTTTCATCAGAAGCGGTTAAAAAACCAACCTTAACTGATTTCTTTTTATTTTTATAAAATTTTCCCTGACTTGGTAATTGGATTACGTCGTGAGGTAAATTGAAATTCATTTGATTTACACTATTGTCTTCCATAGTTTTTGTTTATAAAATAGTTTAAAATTATCTTTATGTAAATAAAAAACCCACATTACTGTGGGTCTTAATATAATATTTGTAATTGTATTAGTAAAGTAAAACACAATAGTCAGGACGAAGAGTCAAAGTAATATCTGCCAAACCATCATCAGTATAGGCAATTGAACCAAAATCAACGTCAGTTAAGAAACATTGGATTAATGACCACTTTTCAATAACAACCCCTGTTGGGTCTAACATTTCAAGTTCCACATCTTTTTTGTAACCCGCAGCATATCCCATACGACCTGTTACTTCTTCAGCGTGTAATCTTACCCACTCCATCATAGCCTGAGCAGCTGATGGCCCGATTGGGTCAAGAAGTTTAACCTGAATAGTATTCCACTCATACATACCCGCAACATATCTTTTGGTATTCAAAAATGGAATATCATTTGATTTAATAGTAATTTTAGGTCGAGAAGCAGATTGAACAAACCACTCGTTTATTCCCAATGAATCAGGAAATCTCAAAATGAACCTGTTTTTCTTTTTGGGTTCATATGGAAAGGGCATTTTGGTTAACAAATCAGCCATATTATTTTGTTTTTAAATTTTCTTTTATTTTATTATAAATAGTGTCAATTAAATATTTTTCTATTTACTTTGAACTTTTTTTCAGTCAAACTTGCTATAAGTCCAGTTTATAAATATTAATATAATTTCTTTTCTCCTCCATGTGTTGATATTGTTTGAATAATATTTTCCGGGTCTTTTGATAATTCATCTTTAACTTTTTCTAAATTTCTTAAATCATCATCTGAAAAACCTATTTTAGGTATGAATCTATTACTAATATCATCTTTAAACATTACAGGTTTCTTTAATAGATTTGCTAAATATTTTACATATTGTTGAAATTCTCTTAAAGCTTCAACCTTTCCTTTTTCAGGACTTTGAGCAGAACCGGCTCCAAATGTTACAGGATAATACTTATTCATATCCATATAAGCATTTATAAGTTCTTTGTCTGTCATATCTTCTTCACCGGCAAACTTTCTAAACTTTCTTAAATTTTTAACCAATTCTTTTTTAGATATTCCTCTAAAATTAGTTTCAATCATATTTTCAATTGCCCTACGTAAAGCCAATGGTGAATGTCCTCTTGCTGTAACTATTGAAAAAATTGAACCCCCATTAATCGCCTCAACAAAGTCATCCCATGCTGGGCCTTCTTTCGCCATCATTGCATCAATAATGAACCTCTTATCCCCTTTGGTTCCAAAATTTCTGAATGGGTCGTCAGCAAATCCTACAACAGTTTTCTTTTTATATTCAAAAGGTTCAACCCCAACCTTTACACGATATTCCGCAAAGTCTTCAGTTGACATACCAACTTCTTCACCATCTTCTGTACGAAGTATTATTTGTGTCGGCATTGTAAGAATATTATCATCCCAATCAAATGCATAATATTTTAAATCGGGTGTGATTTCTTCATTAAATTCTTCTACTAAAAATATTTTCATATCTATAAATATTATGTAAAATAAAAACCCCCACTTTCGTGAGGGTTTTCAATTATTTTATCGTTGATTAAATATTTTCAAACGATGCTCCTGTTGGAGTAATTAAGAACTCAATGTCTATGAATTCAAGAGCTTTAGTTGGTTTGATATAAATCTTACCTACTAATTGGTTAGCATCTAAGTCTTCAGGTGTGTTTTGAACAGTAACTCTGAAGTCATATAAACCTCTGTCTCTTCTAATCGAATCTAAGATTGGATTAACTGAATCTAAGAACTGTTGTCTTACTAAGTTGTCGTTTTGTTCAAACAACAATCTTACCGCTACCGCTGAAATCAACTTACGAGCTTGTAATAACAATCTTCTTACGTTAATTCTGTCAAGAGCTGACTCTCTAATTTGAAGAGTTTTGTTACCCCAAATTACAGTTCCAACGTCGTTGAAAGTTGCAATTGGGTTAATTCTTCCCTTATAAAGAGTATCTCTATCTTCTTGAGTTAATCTCTTTCTTGCTCTGATAGCATTTACAATACCTCTTGTGTAACCCGCAGTTGCGAACCATGGGAACGCTATATTGTCAGTTAACGCTAAGTTTCTTGTAACTTCAGCAGTTGATGGAATATAGATTTGAGTATTGTTTACCGTGTCACGAGTAAGAACCCATGGATAGTAAGTTGCTGTGTAATTAGAGTCAATTCCTGTATTTTCTAAATTATCAACCGCTTCTTGTGGGTAAATTAAATTATCCATTGAAGTTGATGGTTGTAATAAGTTAAAGTCAGGAGTTGTACAGATGTAGATTGAATCCGCTCTGTCGTTTTCAACAATATCGATTGTTGCAGAAACTAAATCACTATTGTTAACATAGTCAACACCAGGTGTTACAAGAACATTGATGTTTGTTACTTCAGGATTTGCAAATGATTGTACACCTAACAAGTATGCGTAATAGTCAGTATTTGCGTAATCAACTGTGTTATCACCAACTGTGATTTGTTTAAATGCTCCCCATCCTGTAGCATCTGTGTACGGTGCACAAGATAGAGCTCCTTGTTTATATCCTGTGTTTCCTAAACGGAATCTGTCAGCGTTTGTTCTATATTCTCTGTATATATCCCATCCGTCAAATCCTGCTTGAACAAGGAATGTAAACTTACGAGAATATAAGAAGTAATATGGACTTGTTTGTGACGTAGGTTCTGAACTAAATGAACCAGCTCCAACTTCAAATGCTGTTTGACCACTGTTTTGGTAAACATTTGCTATAACAATAGAAGTCGCTCCTGAATCCATGTGGAAACCTTTTGTAACATTTGGCCAAAATACGTGAGAAGGTGGTGTACAAGTTGCCGAATTTGGATTTGGCATCCCTTTGTATTGGAAGAAATCAGGGTCATAACCTGGTGCGTCTGATGAGAACGCTACCGCTGAAGAAATACCTAAATAAGTTCTTCTTATGTTATCACCTGAACTAGCAGTAGTGTTAGAACCGTTAGAAGTTGTTCCAAATGGTGGGTTGTAAATAACTTCACCAGGATAGTCGTATTTTGTTTTGAAGATTTGGAATGGTGATTTTGCACCTGTGTAAGTTCTTGTTACAAAACCTTCAAATCCACAAGGAAGTGCATCTACAGGTGCCTCTTCATTTACTTCTACAAAAATATATTTCGACTGTACTGCATATTCACCATCAGATGAACCAACTTTTTTAGCCACATAACTATTTTCAGCCGGGTCCATACTACAGTTTGTAAACTTCTCTAAAACAACAGGATTCGCATCTGTATCAAAGAAATCACGAACAATAAGGTCAAATGTACCATTGTTAAATGATATGTTTGCAACGGACACTTTAATTTCAGTGTTCGCAGCATTACCATCAGCAATTGTATAAACTTTAAACAATCTATAAACTAAATTACCACGTAATTCCGAAACAACCCACGGAGATTCAGGTGTTTGGTATTGCTCAAGATAATAAGCGATAGATGATGTATCATTATTTCTCGCTTCAGGTAAAGAAATTAAACTACAATTCAAACCACGAATATAACCTTTATTATAACCGTAATTTAATAATGTCGGATAACGCTCTTCAACAAACAACGGAACTTCAGTTCTATCTTTAGCGAAGTTCTCAACACCAAATACTTTAGAAATATAGTTAGCGTTACCCGCATTAAACGAAGTTTCAAATTGGAATGCTGAATTTTCATAAGTTAAACCTGAAATCAAGAATGTACTAAATGGATTTTTAGTAACTCCCGAATAAGAACCTGTACAAATCATTTGTACGTCTGAAGTACCTGTTACTTGGTAATCAGGGCCGTTTTGTGTCGATGAATAATTTGTAATACCTCTTGAACGTAAAGTTGCCACAACTAAATCATTATAACCTGAATAAGTTAAACCTGAGAAGTTATAGATATTACCTGTTATAGAACCACTATAAGAACCTGACGTACCAGTTATTGTACTAATTCTACTAAAGAACGAATAACCATTGTAATTTTCACCTGTTGTTGGAGGTGTAAATGTAGCATAATACCATACATCATTAACTTCAGAACAATAATCAATACTTGAAGCACTTATTGCATTAACACCAAATACGTTTGTAGATGCTGAATATCCAGCAGCAATGTTTGCCGTAACTTGAGCTCCCGAAACCGCTCCAAAATAATAGATGGAAGATGCTGAAGTTGAATTAGAACCAATTACACCAAAAATTTGACTCTGAAGTTGAGCATAAATAGTTGATGAACCTCCACTATATGTTGTATAAGGAGTTGTTGCATTTGTAATTCCAACAGGTAAACCTGTAATTGTTACTGTTGATGTTGAAGCCGTTGTACCAACAAATGTTGCGGTAAATGGTGTTGCAGTACCTGTAAGTGCAACAGTATTACAATCTACATTAGCCACAGTTGTAATAGACCAAGATGGCCCTGCGTCATAACCTGATAATCCTAAGATTCTTGTTACAAACAATTGGTTAGATTGTTGAAGATATGACTTAGCAATATATGCTGCCTCATATTTTGGGATTTGTGTGTTCACAAATTTTTCAGGAGTAGTACCGCCGAAATAGGTTTCAAACTCTCCATAACTTGTGATGAAGATTGGTTCAAAAGCTGGGCCTTTTAAGGTTTCTCCAGCTATACCCAACGTGGTAATCCCAACACTTTGTGAAACAAATGATAAGTCTCTTTCTGATGTATATACACCTGGCGAGACGAAAACTTTGTTTGATGTTGCCATTTTTATTTTAAATGTTTTTGAAAATTTATTTATTGATAAATATTGTCTTTTTATTCAAAAACTAATACGTTAAGTAACTATTTATAAAACAGTAGGAATAAATTCTACCTTTTTTCTACCTTGAAAATTAAGAACATTAAAATATCACCTGAGAGTCACGAAATCTTAAAAAACTATTGTAACAAACATGGTTACAAAATTCATAAGTTTTTAGAAAAATTAATTATTGATACGTGTGTTGAAAAAAAAGATATTTATGGGGAGAATTAAAGTATTGTGGAAACTAATTTTATAGTACTACTTAAACTTCCATTTGTTTTAACGACAGTAATTGATAATTCATCACTATCATTAATTTGTATATAACCTGTTAACAACTGTGTTGAACTATCACCGTAATATAAACCATTAATGTATATTGCATAAGAGTTAACATTTTCACTACCCTCAACCTTTATGTTTGCAGTATAATTAAAAGTTTGAGTATATGCGGTGGTACCTACAGGATAATTTGCATTAAATTGGTATTGGTCAGGATTTGGGGGTAGTACCTTTTTTTTAACTTTTTTCTTTCTATTATCTAACTCAACCATAATCAAACTTCTACTAATTGCAGGTTTAACTTGGTATTCTTCTTCATCACTTAAAAACCCTTGTAAAGTAAAAGCGTAAGATTGGATGTAGTATCTTCTTTTTTCAACATCCATAACAGATTCATCTGAAATTTCATCTAAAGTTATTGGAATATAATGTCCTTTTATTTTAGTATAAGCCTGACGAGATGAAAATTTTTCAATAACAATTTGATTGAATTTATTCAATTCTCTCATTCTATTACAAATAATTTTAACAGAATATTTTATATCTACAGGAACTGGCTGGGGAATTGTGTATATATCCATACCTTTTCTTTGTCCGTCCCAAGTCGGTACCGCAGCGTAATAAAATTGTTTTCTATTAGGTATCGTATATTTTAAAGACGGTAATGTACCATATTTTACTTCAGGAGTTCTTACAGTTGTTATAATTGGTGGTTCAACGTTTTTATCTATGTTGTTAAAATCCCAAGTTTGTGTAAATTGAGCCCAGTTTTGAGTCGTCATTAAAATATCTACAACTTTAACTATTTTACCACTAACAACAGTTTTTAAATCATTTTTAACAAAATCTAAAAACCCTCTATCTAAATCTTCATGTAAAATAGATTTAGGCAAGTAAGTTCCATCCTTATTGATATCTTCAAGAAGTTCTAATCTTCGTTCATAACCAATAGGTGGGTATGTAAGGGGTAAAGTTTTTTTAATTTTAGGTAATCCCATTATAATCCTCTAAATTCGTTTTCCATTACAGGAGATGCGTTTATTGTTCTATAAAACGGTTTGTATCCTGCATAAGTATGTTTGTTATCTGAAACAACACGTCCGTCATTATTAACTACATAATATCTAACTCTACTTTCAGTTTCGTAATAACCAATATAATCACCATATTCTATATCAACTCCTAATTCATCAAGGTGTGATTGATATACTGATATTCTTGCGTTTCCCGGCTCTAACTGATTAATCTTACTTGTCCCAAGAAATTTATTTTCAGGGGCAACAATTTGTAAAAAAGCCTTAAACTCAACAGGTGGTAAAAATTTAATTCCGTCAACAGACGCTTCACCATATACATCATCTACATTTGTCTTCTGTTTGTCAACACGATATAATACAAGAGTGAAGTTCATATCACCTTCTAACCATTCTCTACCCATGTTGATATCCAAATTGTAATCTTCTGCACCGAAAAATTTACCTAATCTTGTTATTGGAACTATTCTATTTGACATATTGATAAATATTTCTTTTTTGATTATTATTATAGTTGTATAGTTAATTAAAATATTTTGACGACTTCTACGGGACATTTAAGTGTTGAGCAACAAGCAATATCCATTCTTGAAAATTATCAAGGCTCAAATAACTATATCCTTAAATTAAAGAAACAAATTGAGTCAAATAAAAAGTATGTCCCAACAAGAGCTCAATGTGATTATGTTATTGACTATAATTCAGTAGTTCCAAAAGTCGCTAAGAAATGGGTTGAGATTGACTCATACTTTTCACAAAAACTTGTTGCCGATAATCCATTCATTAAGGAACCTGATAAAATTTACGTTGAAAAGATTTTAATTGAAAAAGATAAATCATATCATATTTGGGGTAAGATTTTTAGTGGTGAAACTATTCATGATTTTTGGATACCAAAAGCGGCGGTTATCAAACAATACACCGAAAACTTGGTTGACGTTGATTACTCAAAATACGAAAACCGTCCACCACTTACTCACCAAAAAGAAGCAATTGAAAAGTTATTAAAAAACGACAAGTTTATTTTAGCAGATGACATGGGACTTGGTAAAACAACAAGTACTGTTATTGCTTCGTTAGAAAGTGGAGCTAATAGAGTGTTAATTATTTGTCCAGCGTCTCTCAAAATAAATTGGGAAAGAGAAATCAAAAACTATACTGACAAATCAGTTTATATCTGTGAGGGTAAGAAGTTTGAACAAGCGGACTACGTTATTGTTAACTACGACATTCTTAAAAACTTCCATGACCCAAAAGATAAGTTAAACTCAATAATTCTTAATTCAAAGTTTGATTTAGTTGTTATAGATGAAGCACATTATGTTTCAAACGCTCAAGCTCAAAGAACAAAGATTATAATGGATGTAACCAAGAATATTAAAAAATTATGGTTACTAACGGGAACACCAATGACTTCTCGTCCAATGAATTATTACAATATCTTAAAACTTATTGATAGTCCTGTAAGTCAAAACTGGCAAGCATACGCAATTAGATATTGTGGTGGATATCAGTTTAGAGTTGGTGGTAAAAAGATTTGGAATGTTACAGGAGCGTCAAACTTGGAAGAGTTGAGAGAAAGGACTTCTCGTCAAATTTTAAGAAGATTAAAAACTGATGTTTTAGATTTACCTGAAAAAATTATGACTCCTGTTTACCTTCGTTTGAAATCAAGGTTATATGAAGGATTGATGGGTGAGTATTATGATTGGTATAACAACAGACAAGACGAATCAAAGTCATTATCTGTTCAGTTTACAAAACTGATGAAAGTAAGACAAGTAATTGCCGAAGAAAAAATACCAATTACAATTGAACTTGCTGAGAACATTATCGAACAAGGTAAAAAAGTTATTATCTTTAGTAACTTTACCGAACCACTTAAAAAGATACACGAACATTTTGGTAAAAAATCTGTTTATTTAGATGGGTCAACATCAAAACCTGCAAGACAAGATGCGGTTGACAAGTTCCAAGAGAGTGATAAAATACAAGTTTTTTGTGGTAATATGAAAGCCGCAGGTGTTGGATTAACACTTACTGCGGGTGAAGCTGTTATTATGAATGACCTATCATTTGTACCGGCAGAACATTCCCAAGCTGAAGACCGAGCATACAGATACGGACAAAAAAATTCAGTTTCAGTATATTACCCACTATTTGAAAATACAATTGAGGGTGTTATCTACGACATTCTGATAAAGAAGAAACAGATTATTGGTACGGTTATGGGTGATGTTGATGAAAATTCTGTAGATATTGTTGAACAAATACTTAACGAAATCAATAGTAAGTAAGTATTTATAATTAATGAAATCGTTAAATTTAGTATCAGAGTCATTAGTTAGTCGTATATTAGGTGAGGAAACTCAACCTGAAACCAAATTCTTTATTAACGAAATGAAAACCATAGGTATTGATAAATTACCTTACGGTTACGCATCATTAAGAAGATTTATTGACCCTGAAACAATGAAGTTTCATTATCAGAAACATTACAAAGGGTATGTTAAAAAATTAAATTCAGCTCTTCGTAAAAAAGATTATGGGGATGTTGAATTAGAAAACATTGTTAAACAAATTTCAAAGTATAATACAACAATAAGAAACAACGCAGGTGGAGCATTTAATCACGCATTGTTTTGGAAGATGTTATCACCAACCCCACAAAAACCAAGTGGTGAAGTGTTTGAAAAGATTGTTAAACAATTTGGAACATATCGTAACTTCAAAACTAAATTTGAAGAAATCTCAAGAAAAAGATTTGGTTCAGGATGGTGTTGGTTAGTATTAACCGATACTGGTAGATTAAAAGTTATGTCGACTTCAAATCAGGATAATCCACTTATGAACATAATAAACAAGGGTGGTTTTCCGTTGTTAGGTTTAGATTTGTGGGAACACGCTTATTATTTAAAATACCAAAACAAAAGAGACGAATATATTGAAAATTTTTGGGACGTAATTAATTGGGAATTTGTTAACGAGTTATACAAATCAAAAACTGAAAAAAAATTGAACGAATCAATTTCACCAAAAAAACTTTTATACGAAAACGTATCTGATTATTCAGATATTTTTAGTAACAACAAAAATGTTCTTTGGACTTATAGAAGATGTATTGACAATACACTGAAAAGAGTTTTATCTGATAAATGGTATGAAAACAATCAACACTCTGAAGGTTCATCTTCAGGTATTTACGATTTAGAAGCTCCTGGTCGTTCAGTAATTAATAAATTAAATACAAACTATATTGGGTTTAAAATTTTAGTTGATGATTTAAATGTGGTACTTACAAAATTAAATAAACCCACATTAAATTTTATTGGGGTAACACCTTCACAACAAGTAGAAGAAATAAACAAATTTTGTGAGTATTTGGGTTTTTTTGGTGAAAGAATTTTTAAAGGGTCTAAAACTCTTGATAAAATTATGAAACTTTTAAAAAGAACACATGACAAAGGTGGTCAACTTGAAGAGTATGTTGCAAAAAAAATCAATCAAGAATTTGGTGAAGGAACTGCTACTGTAGTAGGTAGTTTAGGTTCAAAAGAAGATTTTGCAGGAACTGATTTAACAGTAAATTTTGATAACAAAATACAAAACGCTCAAGTAAAACCAATTTTAAGTATGGAAGTAATTGAAGGTTTCTATCATATCAAAATCAAAGGGTTTGTTAAAAAATTCAATACCGACTTGTTAATTTTCTCAAATCTTAATAAAGAAGTTTACATTTTTAAAAACAAAACTGTTGCTTTTAGTTCAAGTATGTTTAAAATTCCAACACAAGATTTAATTTATACTCTGAATTGATATTTATATAAAAATATCATTTCATGAATACAATAATCGCAGAACCTTACAGAAGTCAACTATACACAAAAGTTAGACACGTATTAGGTGCACCAATTCGTTCAATTGAATTAGAAGATGAACAAATGGACTCAATCTTAGAATTTTCTATCGGAGATTATGCTCAGTATGTACAAGATTGGTTAATTGAATCACAATGGACATCATTAAATAATCTAAATTTAGACACACAATCTTTATCAAGAGCTTTTGTAACAAAAAGTTTGGATTTTGAAAATAGATATGCTCAGGCTTATTCCAAAATAGTTGGGTTACAATCATCACCTCTTGGGGATTGGGTTCTTAAAAAAGATTATATCACATTAGTTCCAAATCAACAAATTTATGAAATTCCAGCAGGTCGTGAAATTAATGAATTATTATGGTTTACACCAACCGCTCTTAATAATGTATTATTTGACCCATGGAGTTTTGGTGCGTTAGGTGGATATGGTATGGCAGGGCCAGCAGGTTATTCTCAAATGGGTTATACTGGTTCATACTTTATGATGCCAGCGTTTGATATGTTGTTAAGATTACAAGAAATTAATATTCAAAGAAGAATTATTGCAGGTGATTTAACTTATAGAATAACAGGTTTACCTAATGGTAAAAAGGCAATTCATTTGATGCAAACACCTGGTGGTAAATTTGACTTCGGTAACTCATCATTAAGAAATTCACAAGTTTGGTATTGGTATTATGATGTTGGCCCTGAGGATAGAGACGCTTGTTTGGCCGCAAATCCTGATATTATTAAACTACCTTCAGATGTACCTATGAACTCAATTGCATGGGCGGATTTAAATGAACCGGCACAACAATGGGTTAGAAGATATTTTGTAGCAGGATGTAAAGAAACATTAGCCAAAGTAAGAGGAAAATACTCAGGAAACTTAAAAACACCTGATTCTGAATTAACAATGGATTACGCTTCATTGGCAACTGAGGGTAAAGATGAAAAAACAAAACTTATTGAAGAATTAATTGGTGCCGACGGTAGATTGACAAGATTACGTCCTGAAAAAATAATGGAACGAGAAGCATTAATTGCTGAAAATCTAAACAAACAAATGAAGTTTAGAGCGTTCCCAAGAAATATGTATGTTATTTAATTTATGAGTGTTCAAAAATCAATTCCGATGAGAAGAGTCATCGGAAACCAAGTATTAACAACTTCTGAAGTATGTATGATTTCGGATGAAAAATATACAACTGAAGGTGAAAGTGTTGTAATTACAAAAGAATTAGATGAAATTGAAATTGTTTTAAATCATAACAATACTGACCATGTAATAGTAAAAGCACTTACTAATACAAAAATCAAACCCATTGAGGGTTTGATTGATGAAGAGTTTAATGAAATTAATATTGAAAAGGGAGCTTGTGTTGAACTATACTACGCATTTGGTTCTTGGTTTATAGTTTCATCAGACGGGTTGAAACAGTATTAAACCATTTCTTCCCATCCTTCTTCCGCTAATTCATAAATGTATTCAGGGTCAATTCCTCGTTTACCCCAATACACCATTTCTTGGTCTGTAATAGTTAACAAATCTTCAATACTATCTTGGTCGGCAGGTTCAAAAGGAACACCATTAATTAGTTTACATTGTTCTTTGGTAAATAAAGCTCTGTCTTTAGGGTCGGTAACAATTAGATTATTTCTAACTTCTTCATTAAACACAATTAACAAAGGTTCAATTCTTTTATTAAATGTAACAATCGCTCTAGCTACGTTATATTCACCTGTCATATCAGGATTTGATTCCAATTCAGATGGGTCAAGACGATAACAATTAAGTTTTACATACGATTCAACCATTTCACGAGGTATTTTACCATATCCTTCCATCATATTATCCAAATCAGATTGTGACCATCCTTTTTTAGGTTTATTAACCTTTTGAACGTCACCATGTGATGCTTTCACACCATTGTTCACATAGAATATCACATCACCTAAACTAACCGCAATTCCATCTCTCATTGCCAATTCCATATGAGCCATACGAGACATTTCATTACCGGCCTTGGTCTTTTCCTTTGAACGTTTGTTATAATCATCAATTGATAATTTAACTTTCGCTCTTTGGGCAATCTTCATTAAAGGAATTTGTTGGTTAAAGATTACTTCTAAATATTCATAATACCACTCAACAAATGCTTGTCCATTACCTTCTAACAACATCTTAATTCCTTTATCCAAAAAGTCCTCAATGTAAAGTGGTAATTTCTTACTCTTGATTGAGTTACCTGTGAGTTTAATCTTACCATTATGTTCCATTGTTGCGTAGTTCTTACGAGCAATGTTCATACAGGATTTCCAAGTTCCATCACAATCAAGTCCCATAGCCCCTTTCATAAACATATCGTTAAACTCGGCAACATCAGCGTCGTAACCTGTGTATTCTTTACCTTCTTTAACTAACCAATTTTTACCCTTACCGATGTATCTTCTATCATCAACACCACCTTCAGGTAACGAGAAATTCATACCATCCGTATCACATACAAGTGGGGTATATCCTCGTTTCATAAAGAAACGTAACATCTGACGAAGGTATTGTCGTCCTGTACAGGTAATCTGTTCACCCATATACATGTCACCCCAGTGATATACTTGTGGAGCGGATAACGCTCCGAACATTGAGTTGATGAAAATCTTAATTGGTAATTGTTTTCTGTCGTAAGATGTTGCTTGTTTTTTATCAATATCCTGATATTCTTTCGCCAAGTTTTTATACTTGATACGAGTATTACGGAAGTAATTTAACATTCCTTTCATTGCTCCTGTAATATCACAAGTTGGGAATACATCGTGAACAAGTTGTATTGACGGATAAAGTGATGAGAAGTCAAGTTTCAATACATCTGTTGAATAACCTACTTTAAGTAGTCGTGATAAACCACCAACAAATTCTGTCTTTTCATTCTTAGCAGGAATAGCCAACATGTGTTTATAAGACCATGCTCTCATTTGGATTTCCCATAATGTTGCAGTTCCCATTGTAGAAACCCTTTCATATGTTGTTGGAACCAAAGATGCAAGTAAGAATGAACCCTGATTGAATTCTTCATCAACCGTTAAAGTTTCCTCCAAGTCATCGTCAAGATATCGTTCAACCAAATCATCACCTGTTGTTTTGATATATATGTTTGAATGTTTAGAACACGCTTCGTCAATCTTTGGGTCAACCCCCACTTTTTTATATTTTCCGTTTTGAATGTTTAACCAAAACTCTTCTTTCTTTGCATAAAATGGACCAATATCTGTGTGGTCAATATAAACACGGTCAGGTGCTTCAGCCTTAATGTATTGGGTAATATATTTCAAACCCGCAGATTTGATAGATGAGTTGATTGCCTGAGCTCTTCTAACTGCGTGTAACGTATCAACAACGTTATAACCCCACATAGATGTCTGATTAAATCTCTCAACCTCATTTGCAAGTTTTAATAAACTTTCAGATTGTTTAATTGGATTGATTGGATTAAGAGTTTTGGCAACTTTCTTAATATCCAACTTTAAAGCTTTGGCTCTTTCAAATAACCAAAACCAGTCAAAGTTAAATCCGTTATAAGACGCGATGATACTTGGTTTAAGTTCATCTATGGTATTAAAAAATTTAATAATACCTTCTCTTTCTTGTTCTTCAGTTGAACACTCAATTACCTGACTAAAACCTTTATTGGTTTTCATTCCTATCATGAATATACGACCATCCTTTGGTTCTAATGCGGTCGTCTCTAAGTCAAATACAAACCTCGTAATACTGTTGTAATCGTCAAATCCCTTGAATAATCGTTTTTCTTTTGTAACCAAGAATTGTTCAACAGGTGGTAATATTAATACTAAACCTTTTGTTGTTTCACCCCATGGGTCAACACCACCATCTCTAAAAAATTGGATGAGAGAACGATATCCGTTTAAGGATTTAACCATAAAGGTTAAACCTTTTTCTAATCTTTCGTTACCATCAGTTCTTAATTTTTCAATGACAATTTTATGTTTTGTCATTGCCTCTTTTTGTAATGCTTTTGAGGATTTATAAAAATTTAACCCACGTAAATCACCTACCCAAGCAAATGGGATGAAGGTATCTTTTTTAATTTGTTTTCCGTGAATTGGGTGTTCGATAATTTTCCAAACACAATCTTTGACGTAATCGTATTCGACACTGACGATATATTTTTCGTCATCATTTCCCTGAAGGAAATTTTCAATTTCTTCGTTTGATATCATAAAATTTAAAATGGTGTATTTGCTTCCGAAATTAAGGTCGGAATTTACCTTGTATGGTAAGTTTAACCAATCAAATATTATAAGTCAAATTAAATTTAAGCTTGTTTCTGAATTTGTATTTTGTTTTCTGCGGTAAATGTTCTGGCTGAGAATGTGTAAAGACTTTCACCAGCGTAGTCTATAGTTTGATTTACACCATTACAATCCACATAATTTAAAGTTAAGTCAGGTGGTAATGTTTGACAATAAGTCGTCGCTTGGAAATTATAACAACTTGTAGATGAATAAGTTCCTAAATCAATTAAATCAAATCCGTCAGGTGATGCTGGACCTGATATCCATCGTGGCGGATAACTCGCGTAAGACACAACTGTCATATAACCAATATCACTAAGAGAACCTAAAGTTTGACTAACATAATTACCATTAATATCTCTATATTGAACAACCATACTTGATACTGAACAGTCACCATTCTTTTCATTACCAATCACATACATATTTAAAGGTTCCGCAGGTGATGGTGATGGAGTTAAACTAACTGTAGGAGTTACCGTTGGTGTTTTAGTTACTGTTGGCGTGTTAGTTGGGGTTGATGTTATTGTTGGAGTTTGTGTAACTGTTGGTGTATTTGTAGGAGTTTGACTTGGAGTTACAGTATTAGTTGGAGTTTGAGTTACAGTTGCGGTATTAGTAGGGGTTTGGGTTACGGTAGGAGTATTTGTTGGTGTATTTGTTGGTGTTTCAGTATTAGTTGGAGTAGGTGTTGTTGTTGGTGTTGGAGACGCGTAAATTGTTGGAGTAACCGATGGTGTTGGCGTAATAGTTGGAGTAACTGATGGTGTTGGTGTGACGGTAGGTGTCGGTGTTGGTGTTGGTCTACTTGGGTCAAAACAAGTTAAAATTAAAGTTTGGTCATCCTCAATTAAATGTAAATAAAAGTTATTATAACAACAATTAGGTATTGTAGTATTGTTAACTGTAAATGGGAATGTCTGACCTGATGTAATCAAATATCTTGGATTTGATTCTGAAACATCATAATATAAATTAAATGTTCTATCGGCAAAAGTAGTTGAGGTAACTGTAAGATTATTACCTGAAACTAATAAACAAATATCGTTAATTAATCCGTCAGAACAATCGGGACATCCGTAGTCAAAAAGTAAAAACGGACTTTTTAAAATATCAAAATTATGTATAACTTCAGGATAACTTAATGGTTCTGTATACATTCTGAATTGAGAAATTGCACCATCAAACGTTCCACCAAAAGTTGGTTCTAATAGTATATTGGTTGTTAAACCTGATAATGAAGTTCCTGACAATGTTTGATTTGGCATAACCTCAGGGTCTTGCATGTATGTCAATCCTGTTAAGGTTGTTGGACATCCGGTAAAAGTTAAACTCTCTCTTAAACCTTGTGTTCCACCACCCCAAGAAATATTAAATGGAACACCTAATTGTTTTTCTTTTTCTGTATTTAGAGCTCTTGGGATTACCTCTTCAAATCCGTTAATAACATAGAATAATCTTCCGTTAATATAGATTTTTAACACACCTAATCTATCTTCTCTCTCAATTAACCATCTTTCATTTAGGTTAACTATCTCAACTTGTTCCGCAGGTGTTGAACCTGTATGTGTTATTGGTGGTTCGATTAATAATACGGTATTATTTGATAAACTATCAACATATTCTGTATCACTAATTAGTCCTAACCCTCCTCTGTAATATAAATCACAAGTATCAAAATAAGTACTTCTTTCCCACACACAATCTACTAAAATCCAATGTTCTTTTGTTGTATAATCAGAATTTAAACTTTCACAATAATCAAAAATTTGATTTGATGAACAATATTCAGTAATAGTATATCCTGTTTGATATGTAATACCTGTTGTTGGACAAGTACCAGTAGTGACACATCCACCTGTAAATGTTAATACTTTAACACAAACTTTTGGATTTTTAGGGTCACCTGATAACCTCAATGAAAATGAATTTGACATTGAATCGTATAACGGGTCTTTGTCACTATTTGGAACTTGGGTGGTTGCGTTACACCCACAATTACAATCTGTATTATGTTGTGGACTATAAACCAAAGGTTCATATACTTCAACACATCTTGAATTGGTCACACCCGTGTTTGAACAAGCACAAGTTTCTAAACATCCACTTAAAACACTTGTAACTCTTGTGTATCCACTATCTGAAGATGGTGAACCTGATGCGTGATGGTAGAATTTATTTTCAGCTCTCGCCCCAAAGTAGAAAAAAGTATTTTCATTTTCAGGATATGTTAAATTTAAAGTTGTTTGAGATGATGTCGGCGCAAATTCATCAACATATCTTGGTCTAATTAACATTTCAACAGTCCATCCTTCGTTTGTTCTACTTGGAAATGTTTCGTAGTCATATCCAAACAATCTAAAGAAACCTTGATAAAACCCTCCATACAATTGATTGTAATATGTAATAGTATAACCTGATTCTGAAACCATATTATACAAAGTTTGTTTTGTATTTCCTGAAAATCTTTCGTTTGGAGGATTCGTATATCCAGTTACCTGAAATAATTTTGTTCTTCTATCAAAATAATATCTATCCCACTTACTTGACCCAGTAAATAAACCCATTGTGTAATTAATTGTTTCACCTGTCATCTGTGGTACTAAACCATTATCTATGCCTGTTAATCCAATATCACATAATGTAGATGCGGTTAAACAATTTAAATCATCATTTAGTGGATTGTAATAATTTAATGAAACTAAAGTATTACCTGATAAAAAATCACCATAGTTAATTGTTAGTTCTTGTGATGATAAAGGATTATTTAAATCAAAATAAATAGGTAATCTATTACCATCATTATAACCAATAAGATTAGTTGAAAATACAACTTCTTCGTTATAATCTTTTTCATCCGATGCTAAACAAATGTCAAAAATTTTTGGGACAGGTTTAACATACCACTTTTTAAAATTGAATTGATTTATATTCTGTTGAGCCATTCTATTGATAAATAGTTAAATCCAAGTATTTATATGTAAAAAGCCAAATGGAATTTAATAAAGAATATTTTAGTTCACCATATTACTTCTATATCAAAGAGGGGAAGCAAGATATTTCTGTATATTTTAGTGTTTCTAATACATTAACTGAAGCCAGAAAAAAAGATGAAGTTGTTAAATTCGACAAGAAAGATAAAAAAGAGGTTGAAAAAACAATTTCAAAAATTCAAAAAGAAAAAAAATTAAAAAATAATTCTGACGTTAAAAAAACTTTAAATAAGAAAAAAGACGAATTAGAAGAATTAGTTGATTATGATGGAAGTTTTTTAAGTTCTAAAATTCCAATTTTTAATCCTTATCTTTCACCAAAGAGTACAATGGACCAGGAGGTTGTTGCAACAAGACAAACAAACAATCCTGTTACTCGTGGATATCGTGTATATTGGGGTGAGGGTGAGGAAGAAACTGACGAGGTAATTAATGAAACTGACTTTTCAGATGCATTTGGATATGAAGAAACAAAAGACAAAAATGGCCCTGAAACTTTCAAAACATTTGTTAAAGAGTTAGGTTTAGATAAAGAAGAGGCGGCTGAAAGAACAAGACAACAAGGTAAAGAACCTGACGCTAAAAAACATAGACAAAAATTAGAAAGAGTTCCCAAAAAAATTAAAAAACAAAAAGGTTTTATTGATAGAATGACTATTTCTGAAAAAGAAAATTTGGAAGAAGAGAAAAAAGAAATGATGAAAAAAATGGTTGAAGATATAGTTCTTAAGAAAAAATCAGGTGACAAAGAAATGGGTAAGAAAAGTGGGTTGAGTAAAGTCCTTATGAAAAATTTAGAAAATATTAAAAAATTGGCCGACAAAGAAGGTATTGAAATAAATGACTTGGTTAAAATACTTAAGAAATGAATAGTGAAATGTATGGAAATACATACGAGGTTCCTCACAACGTATTATCGTCTTTAGAAAATTTTAAAGACGAAAAAACTATTCATAATATTTTTACAAATGGATTTTTAACATATCAAAATATGAAGAAAATACTTCATGATATTGATAATGGTAAATTTGGTAATAAAGATTTAAGTACTTTAAAATCATTTATAACACAAAATTTAGATTCAGATAGAGGAAGTATTAAGAGACAAAAAAGAGATGCTTCGGATTCAGGAATGCAAAACCAATATTTATCAACACATAGAAAAGATAATGTTAGGGATTTAAACAGACCTTCTAAAAGTCATCACTCTATTTATGAAGATTACAATAAAGAAGTTGTAGATAATTTAAAAAGAATAAACGAAATAATGAAAAAATTATAAAATTATGGCATCAAAAGTTCCAATAGATTTAAACCAACCAGATAATACTTTAAGTGCTATTGCCGAAAAAGTTAGAAAAGACTTGGTTACAAGAAATGATTATAAATCAAATGCTAATGAATATGGTGTAACTAATCCTGACGCTATCTCTGATGGTGACGGTAAAGGAAGAGGAACAGGAGTATTTTTAGATATATTTAATGGTGGTACATCTACAGACCAAGTTACTAAAGTTGATAATATTAAACTAAACAAATACAGTTCAAAAAATCCTTATAATTCACCTTCAACAGAATGAAGCTTTACAACGTCATAAAACAACTTATTTTTGAAGCAAGTAGTGAAGAAATTACTAATGCAATAAAAAATAGAAATGTTGCAATAATTTACTATGACGGAGAAGATAACGGTGGTAAGGGACTTCGTGTTATTGAACCTTTTTGTTACGGAACATCAAAAAGAGGTAACAAAGTAATAAGAGCATGGGAAAGAGAAGGTGCTTCACACACCGCAACAATAGGTGACCAACCATTACCAGGTTGGAGATTATTTAGGGTGGATAGAATTGGAAGCTTTTCATCTGACCCACGTGAAAAATTTGATGTAATAAGACCAAATTACAATCCTGAAGATAAAGGAATGGTCGGATTAAGAGTATGTACAAAATTTGAATTAGAAAATGAATGATTTAATGCAAAAACTAATGTTGTCTAAAGAAATTATGAATAGACACGACGAAATGGACAAGGGAAGTTCATCTAAAAGGTCATCATCAACTCAACAATTAGTTAGAGAATATGATGAGGCTCCTATACCCGCAACTTATAATATACCACAAGAATTTTTAGCACAAGAACAACCAAAAGCAGTTGCCCCAAAAGTTATGACAGAAGATAGAATAAAAAATTCTAAACTACCTGACGCAATCAAAAGATTGATGATGGAACACCCAATAGACCAACCACAACAATATCAGGCAACAATTTCAGATGATGTTATTGAAAAAGCCGCAAGACTAATGGGTAATAACAAAACCCAAGTTGCAGAATCAAAAAAACAAGAACCATCATACACATCTAACGGATTATCTGCGTCGGATATTAAAAAAATTGTAAGGGAAACGGTTGAAGAAGTTTTAAGTGAAAATGGACTTCTTGTTGAGTCTTCTCAAAAATCAAATGAAATTATGACTATCAAAGTAGGTAAACACATTTTTGAAGGTAAAATTTCAAAAGTTAAAAAAGTTCAATAAAATTAAATACACTAAAAATTTTGTCCTCCTTGTGAGGACTTTTTTTTTGTTATAGTTGAATTATAAATGTCTTTCTATTATCTTTTAGATTATGAAAGAAAAAATTAAAGTTTTAGTTATCCCTTCTGACACTACAGGTGTTGGAAGATTTAGGTCAATCACTCCTCATACTCATTTACAATCAAAATACGGTGAAGATTTTCATGTTGATATTGAATTCAACCCTGATTTGACTAATATAAATTATTTTAAGGATTATCAAATAATTCACTATCACCGTTCTCTTGGTCAAGATATGGATAAGTCAGTACAAATAGTACCGATTCTTAATTCTTTGGGCATTATTACTATCTGTGATTTAGATGATTACTGGTTACCTGGCAAAGAACATCCTCTTCATCAGTTGATTGTACAAGAAAAAATACATGAAAAAATTATTGCAAATTTAAAAGTTGCTCAATATGTAACTACAACAACTGAGTTATTTGCGGATGAAATACGTAAATACAATAAAAATGTTGTAATTTTTCCAAATGCAATTGACCAAAATGAAGCTCAATTTAAAGAACCTACTGAAGAATCTGATTTAGTTAGAATTGGTTGGTTAGGTGGTTCATCTCACTTACATGATTTAAAACTTCTTGACGGTATGGTTTCAAAACTATCAGACATACAAAAAAATCTTCAATTTGTTGTTTGTGGTTTTGACACACGTGGTATGATGACAGAAATTAATCAGGCAACTGGAGAACAAACAAGAAGACCAATTAAACCACACGAAACTGTATGGTATGATTACGAAAAGATTTTTACAAACAATTACTCAATTGTTACACCTGAATATAAAAAACATTTAGAACTTTTTGTTCAAACACCTTACGAAAATGAACAAAACCAACCATACAGAAGAGTTTGGACAAAACCTGTTACATCTTATGCTCGTAATTATTCAAAATTTGACATATCTTTGGCACCAATTAAACAACATATGTTTAACAAAGTAAAATCACAACTTAAAGTTATTGAAGCAGGTTTTTATAAAAAAGCATTAATCGCCAGTAACTATGGGCCATATACTATTGATTTAAAACACGCAATGAAAAATGGTGAATTTACTGATGGTAACGCTCTTTTAGTTGATGACGCAAGAAATCATAGTGATTGGGCTAAATATGTTAAAAAATTGGTTCAAAACCCAAATATGAGAATTGACATGGGTGAAAGATTATATGAATATGTTTCACAAAGATATAGTTTAGATGTAGTAACAAAAACAAGAGCAGAATTTTATAAATCAATCGTATGATAAAACACCCATTACACAAAATTTTATTTATTGACATTGAAACTGTCGGGGTTTCAAGTAACTATGAAAATTTTAAAAAGGATTATCCTGAACTTCATTTCCAATTTATCAATTATTTAGATTGGTTTCAAAAAAGGTTTCCTGAAGACGCTGAAAAAAGTATTGATGAAATTTTTGTTAATCGTGCGGCTTTAGTTCCTGAGTTCTCAAAGATTGTTTGTGTTTCAGTAGGATTTCTTGACCCAAAGGGTGACATTAAAAAACAAAGTTTTTTTAACTCAGATGAAAAAGTATTACTTACAGATGTAAACACATTGTTAAATCGAGTTGATAAGTTAGGTTTTATCCTTTGTGGACATAATCTTAAAAACTTTGATATTCCTGTATTGGCAAAAAGAATGTTAGTTAATGGTATTTTACCATCATCTATCCTTCCATCTTACGATACTAAACCTTGGGAGATTAAAGCAATTGATACAAAAGAAATTTGGCAATATGGACAATTTGGAGCAATAAGTTCATTAGAACTAATGTGTGTATCTCTTGGTGTTGAGACTTCTAAAAATATGGAAGTCACGGGAAATAAAGTTCACAACGCATTTTGGAATAAAAACAAATACCAAGAAATCCAAGATTATTGTGAGAAAGATGTTGAAGTACTAATTAAAGTTTTAATAAAATTAACAAATTTATGAGTGAAAAATTTAATTTTGCAAGAGAATTAGAAGAATTAAAAAAATTGGTTGATGACTTTAGTCAATTACAGGAACAAGAATTAAATGATGAATTAGGGTTCGATATTAAGGAATTTGAGGATGCAAATCAATTTATTGGGGATGGAAAAATTACAATAAATTTTGTTTCAACGAATGAAAAAGAATTGAATTACGCGTACGAATCAGACAGTGGATTTGATTTATACGCAAATGAAGAAGTTAAAATACCTGCATTTGGTAGGGCTTTAGTTCCAACAGGTGTTTCAGTTGATTTACCCCAAGACTTTGAGATACAAGTTAGGTCAAAGAGCGGTTTAGCCATCAATCAAGGGTTAATGGTTTTAAACTCCCCAGGAACTGTAGATGAAGGTTATACTGGTGAAATTAAAGCCATTATTTTTAATACAAACAACCATGAATTTGTGATAACAAAAGGTATGAAAGTCGCTCAAGCGGTAGTTGCAAGATGTATTACAGGTAGATGGGTTAATTTGAAAAAAGTAGATAAAATAGAAGAAAAAGATAGAGGTAGTAAAGGTTTTGGGAGTACAGGGATATGATAACAATAATATACTCAACACATAAAGACGAAAATTATAATAAAAAATTTAAACAACATTTATTAGAAAGTGTTGATTTGAAAAATGTTCAAATATTAGAATACCAAAACAATAATCAATATTCGTTGGCTCAAATTTATAATAGTGGAATAACAGAATCAAATTATGATATTGTTGTTTGTTGTCATAATGATATTAAATTAGAAAAAGGATGGGGTAAAAAATTATTAAGAGATTTTGAAGAAAATCTTGATTTTGGTATTTTAGGTAAGGCTGGTTCATGTTATTTTCCTAAATCAGGTGTTTATTGGGAAAATATGCACAATACAATGGTCGGTCATGTGTATCACCAACCTGAAGGTCAACCAAAGTGGATTAGTAAATACTCGGCCAAATTACCTAAACCAATACCAGTTGTCACATTAGACGGATTATTTTTATCGTTTAATAAAAATAAAATAAAACACACATTTGATGAAACTATTGGTAAATTTCATTTTTATGACCACCCGTTTTGTTTGAGTAATTTTTTGGATGGTGTTAAATTAGGGGTAACTTTTTCATTCGATATTACACACCAATCTGTTGGTCAACCAAACCATGAATTTTATAATAGTAAAATTACATTTTTAGAAAAATACGGACAATTTTTGCCTATTGTAATTTATCCCGAAATTTATATCCCAAGAATACAAAGAAAACCAATAAAAATTGATGGTAAAGTTGCAATTATTATCCCACATAAAGATAATTTTTCTTTATTAAAAAAATGTATTTTATCTTATTTTGATAATTGTGATGAAACTATTTTTGATATTTTTGTTGCGGATACGGGTTCTTCTAAACTTGAAAAAAAAGCTATTAAAAATTTTATATTTAATTATTCAAATATAAAGTTGATTGAATATGATTATTATAATTTTGCAAAAATTAATAATGATGTAGTTAAAAATCATTTATTTAACGAACATACGTACATTTTATTTAGTAACAATGATATTGAACTTTTAAATGATGTGATTTATGGTATGTTAAAAATACATAAGACTATTCCCGCAGTTGGTACTGTTGGTTGTAGATTACATTTTAAAAATAAATTAATCCAACATGATGGAGTAATCATTGTAAGTGATAAAGAAAATAAAATTCAAATGCACCATAGTGGTATTAATTCTCATTATAACTTTCAAAATCAAATAAAAAAAGTACCAATCACTACAGGTGCTCTTATGATGGTATATAGAAAGGTTTTTGAAAAATTAAATTATTTTAATGAATCATATACTGAATGTTTTGAAGATGTTGAATTTAATTTAAAATGTTTGATAAATGGATATACTAATTATTTAGATGGTAATTTAGTATCATATCACTATGAAAGTCAAACAAGAAATTTAAATTATGATAAAAATGAAAGAGTGATTGAAGATTATAAAAAAACATTATCGCCTTTTATTTCAAACAATTTTAATAAATTACAAAAATTTATATTATCAATCTAATGGAAGAGAAAAAATTAAAAATTTTATTTGGGTGTCTTTTATACCGAGACTTCACAGGTTCTGAAATGTATGTATTTGAACTTTGTAAAAATTTAGTTAAAAACGGACATGATGTTAGTGTAGTTTCACCTTCAATAGAAGGTCCAATAAGATACCTATCAGAATCATTAGGAATTAAAGTTTACGATTTCAACAATGCCCCTGTTCATGAAAATTTTGATATAATACACGGACAACATTATCCTGTTGTTGAAATTTTGGTACACGCATTCCCAAACACACCAATAATTACAACAATTCATTCTGAAGTTATTGAATTAGAAAATCCAGTAATTTCTCCAAATATTAAAAAATACATCTGTATAAGACCTGAAATTAAACAACATATTATTAATAATTTTAAAATTGATATTAATTCAACTACAATTATTTATAACCCAATAGATGAATCAAGATTTAATCAAAACAATACTGAAAATTCTAACTCAGTACTTTTTGTCGGTACTATAGATTATTTACGTAAAAATTCAATTTTTGATATTTCAGATTATTGTGAAAAAAACAATAAAGAACTTTGGTTAGTTGGTAAAAACCACTCAAATTATTTGAATGAACTAACAACTAAACCACATGTTAAATACTTTAGTGAAACAAGTTCTGTTGAGGAGTTCACAAAAAAATGTGGTGAAACTGCGGGTATATTATTGGGTAGAACAACTATTGAAGGATGGATGTGTGGCAAAAAGGGTTGGATTTATAATATCAATAGTAATGGGAATATTATTGATAAAAAATTACACGATGTCCCTGAAAATATTGGTCAATTTGAATCGTCAAATGTTTGTAAAGAAATAACAAACGAATATATTAAAATATTAAATCAATGAAAAAAACAATCATAACTATCACCGGTATTAGACCCGATTTTATAAGAATGTCTGAAATTTTTAAAAAATTAGATAACAATTTTAATCATATATTAATACACACAGGACAACATTATGATAAAATGTTATCTGATGTATTTTTTGATGAGTTATCAATACGTAAACCTGATTTTAATTTAGAAATCGGCTCAAAGGGAAAAGAACATTTTCACCAACAGGCAGATTTATCTGTCAAAATAATTGACTTAATCCGTAATGAAAATATAAATCCTGATTTAATAATTTTTTTAGGTGATTCAAATTCGGCTTTAGCATCGGTACCTCTTAAAAAAGAGGGGTATAAAATTGCCCACATTGAGGCAGGTATGAGGTCGGGTGATAAAAGAATGCTTGAAGAAATTAATAGAATTGTTTGTGACCATTGTAGTGACCTTTTGTTTGTTTATCATGATAATTACAAAGAAAAATTGATTAGAGAATCAATTAATCCAAAATCAATTTATGTTGTAGGAAATACAATTAAAGAGGTTGCAAATAAAATAGAATTAAATAAATCTAAAAAAAATAATAAAATAATTTTAGATATTCATAGACCTGAAAATTTTAATAGTAAGGAACGTTTAAAAAACATATTAAACTATGCTAATATTTGTTCCCAAAGATTTGGGATACCTGTTGAAATGTTATCATTTAAAAGAACTATTGATAAAATATCCGAATTTAATTTAGATTTAGAAAATATTAAAGTAATTGATTTATTATCTTTTAAAAATTATATAAATGAAATGTACCATTCTAAGTTTATAATTTCAGATTCAGGTACAGCTCAAGAAGAACCTTGTTTATTTAATACTCCAGTTATTGTCCCAAGAGATTTTACTGAAAGACCTGAATCGGTTGAATCTGGATGTTCATATATGATTAATGTAAACGAATTAGATGTTTCGTGGATTGAGTCATTTAATTATCTATCAAATTATAACTCAAACACAGATTGGTTAGGAGATGGTAAAACATCCGACAAAATTATTGAAATATTAAAAGAAAAATTATGATTTCCATTGTTACTGCGTATCACAATCGAAAAAAAATATTTATTAAAACATTAGAAAGTTTTAAAAAAAGTAGTTTTACTGATTTTGAAGTTATCGCTGTCGATGACTGTAGTCACGAAGATGAAAGATTAGAAGATTTGGTAGACGAATTTCCTTTTTTAAAAATTGTTAGATTAGAAAAAAAAGATAAATGGTATGTAAATCCATGTGTTCCTTTTAACGTCGGATTTAACCACGCATCAGGTGATAAAATTATTATACAAAATCCTGAATGTTTACATTCAGATGATATTTTAAATTTTGTAAACGAAAATTTAATTGATAATGATTATTTATCATTTGCTTGTTATTCTTTAAGTGAAATTCAAACATCGGCAGTGTTACAACTTAATGATTTTAAATCATTTATTAACCCCTCAACATATAAAAAAATATCAGTAGTTAATGATGGTGATGAAGGATGGTATAATCATTCATTATATCGACCAAAATCTTATCATTTTTGTACCGCAATAACTAAAAAAGATTTAAAAGAATTAGGAGGATTTGACGAAAGATTTGCAACTGGAGTAGCGTTTGATGATGATGAATTTATACATAGAATTCGTCTTAAATTAAATGTAAGGTTTATTGATGATTTTGTTGCTCTTCATTTATGGCATTACGGAAATGATAAAAATGCAACAGTAACAAATAGAGTAAATATGGATAATAAATTTTGGGAAATGTGGAATAAAAATAATTACTTATTCAATTATGTGACTAAAATTGAAAATAAATACACAATTAATAATTTAATTAAATGAAAATAGTAGGATTTACACAATTAAGAAATGAATTATCAAAAGGAAATTTACATAATTGGTTAAAACAAATGTTTGAAATATGTGAATACGTTTATGTATACGACCAAAATTCTGATGATGGTAGTAAAGAAATTTATAAAAATTTTTCTAATTTACGAGTAATTGAGTCAGAAATAAATGATTTTAAAAATGAAATATCGTGTAAGAAAAAATTGTTAGATACTCTACTACTTGAGCAACCTGACACTGAATTTATTATATGGTTAGATGGTGATTCACTTTTAGATAGTCGTTTAACTAATGATAACAATAAAATTTTAATTGATATTTGTAACTACGCTAAAAACAATAATATTGACGGTATATTGTTGGGTCATTACAATCTATGGAGAAGTGACATCCACTATAGAATAGATAACGCTTATCATAGTTTAAGTCATGGGGTTTGTGCAATATGGAGAAATAATAAAAATTTAAATTTTCAGTCAATTCACGGGTTACACCAACCTCAATATCCAAATGGAATTGTAACAACCATTAAAATACCTTATAGTATAATACATAGAGGTTTTGCGACTGACTATCAAATTATTACTAAATATAATGTTTATAAAAGTTATGGCCAAGACGGATGGGCACTTGAGAGATTATTAGACGAAACTACGTTAGAAGTTGTTGAATTAGATACTAATATATTACCTTCATGGTTTAAAATTACTGACGCAACTAATCCAAAAGAAAAAGAAAAAATAATTAATATTTTTAAAAAACAAAATGAAGAAATCAATTGAAATTATTTCATTAATTTTTAAATCAGTAGAATACTTAGATTTAATACATAAAGAATTAACTAGTGAAAAATGTAAAGTTAATGGTTGGGATGTCTCAATAAGAATTGTCGCAAATGATGCAACAGATGAGATTATAAATAAATTAACAAAATTAGATATACCATATTCAATTTATAATGACCCAATTCCTAATGATTATTATTTAAATAGAGTTTATAGATGTTGGAATTACGCCGGTAAAACTAGTAAATCAGATAATATTTGTTTTGTTAATTCAGATATGGTCTTTAGTAATGGATGGTTAGAAAATTTATTAAAACATCACGATGGTACTAATATACCAACATCTAGATTAGTTGAGAGTGGTAAAATGAGGAGTGGAACTTATGGTATTAGTATTGATTGTGGTAAAAGTCCTAAAAAAATTGATTATGAACTTTGGGAAAAAGTTAATACATCTATGAGGGAGGATAACATTTATTCAGGTGGTTTATACATGCCATGTATTTTTGAAAAAACTCGATTTATTGAAAGTGGTATGTATCCTGAAGGTAACATTTATACTGATGGAGTTGGTACTTTAAATGGGTTTGTTCAAAGTGGAGATGACTGGTATTTTAGAAAATTAGAATCAACTTATGGGATGAGACATGTTACAGTATTTGATTCATTAGTTTATCATATACAAGAAGGTGAAAAAGACGATTAAAATATTAAAGATATACAAAATAAAATGGAAAAAATATATTCTAAAATTAATGGAGAACTCCTTCATCAAATTGTGAGATTATCTGATGTTACTTCTGAACGAACTGATTTAAGCTTAGATAAAAACTACCTTCAATGTGCCAGTTTAAAATTATCTAAAGGACATACATTTAAACCTCACAAACATAATATAATCCCAAGACATGATGAAAATTACATACCTCAGGAAAGTTGGTGTGTTATAAAAGGAAAGGTAAAATGTATTTTCTATGACATTGATGATAATATAATTGCGGAACCTATATTATCCGCAGGTGATATTAGTTTTACATTTAATGGTGGTCATAATTATTTGATTTTAGAAGACGATACTATTGTATATGAATACAAAACAGGGCCATATTTTGGTCAAACAATTGATAAAACTTTTATTTGATGAAAATAGGTAGTGATGTTGTTTTAGATTTAGATATAATAATAAAAGAAAAAAATAATTGTGTTATAGGTAGTCATGTTGCAATAGATAAAGGATTTTATTGTACAACAAAATTATATATTGGTGATTATACACATATTAGTCCTTATGTAACAATTATAGGTGGTAAAAACTCAGATTTTACGGCCAAAGGGTTTAATAACATAATGGCCGGAGCTAGAATTGTATGTGGTTCAGATAGATTTGATGATAGTGGATTATTTGGAGCGATGATACCTGAAGAATTAAAAGGTACTCAAATAATTAAACCTGTTCTTATGGAAGAATTTTCTAATATCGGAACAAATTCTATTGTATTACCCGGCTCAAGATTAAGACGTGGTGTTCTATTATCCGCAGGTAGTTTATTAATGGGTGATACTGAAGAATGGGGGGTATATAAGGGAAATCCAGCAATTTTAGTTAAAAAAATAGATAGTACAAGAATACTTTACAACGCGAAAAAATTAGGATATAATTATTAATCTTATGGAACAAGTGAATATGGATACTGTGACGGAATTTGAAAAAAAGATATCACAATTTTACAACGCCCCTTACGCAGTTGCTGTAGATAGTTGTACTCATGGTATAGAGTTATGTTTAAGATTAACAAATACTACTAAAATTAACGTCCCATTACGAACTTATTTATCCGTACCCATGTTGTCTAAAAAATTGGGGATTGGATTAGAATGGAGAGATGAAAAATGGGAAGATTACTACACTTTAAATTACGAAGAAAAAAAAATAATTGACGCAGCAGTACTGTGGAAAAAAGACAGTTATATTCCAAATACGTATATGTGTTTAAGTTTTCAATTTCAAAAACATTTAAGTTTAGGTAGAGGTGGAATGATTCTTTTGGACAACGAACAAGATGCTATTCAGTTAAAAAAAATGAGTTATGACGGTAGACTACCCAATATTCCATGGAGAGAACAAAATATCGATACAATGGGTTACCATTACTATATGACTCCTGAAACCGCTAAATTAGGATTAGATAAATTATCTAATGCCATTAATACAAATCCTAGAAAATGGAAATATGAGGATTGGCCAGATTTGACTAAAATGAATTTTTTTAAAAGTTAAAAATAAAATATGATTAAACGTGCATTTATAACCGGTGTGGGTGGCCAAGATGGGTCATATCTAGCGGAATATCTTTTATCATTAGGATATGAAGTTCATGGTATTATACGAAGAAATTCTACACCTGAACACCAACAAAGTAGACTTGACGAAATTCGAGACAAAATAAATATATATTATGGTGACTTGTTAGACCAATCTAATATTGAAAGATTATTAAGTGAAATACAACCTGACGAAATATACAACTTAGCCGCTCAAAGTCATGTACGTATTAGTTACGATATCCCACAATTTACATCACAAGTTAATTCTTTAGGTGTTTTAAATATTTTAGATGCTTATCGTAGAGTTTGTCCTAACGCAAAATTTTATCAAGCAAGTAGTTCGGAAATGTTTGGAAGTTCGGTAGACCCTGATGGGTACCAAAGAGAAACAACTCATATGAATCCAGTTTCACCATATGGATGTAGTAAAGTATTTGGGTATAATATTGTTCGAAATTATAGAAACGCATATAATTTACATGCTAATAATGGTATTTTATTCAATCATGAATCTCCTCGTAGAGGTTCTAATTTTGTTACTAATAAAGTAGTTAAAGCCGCGGTGATGATAAGTTTAGGTTTATCTGATAAATTAGAACTTGGTAACATGGATTCATATAGAGATTGGGGACATTCCAAAGACTATGTAAAAGCAATGCATTTAATATTACAACAGGATAAACCAGTCGACTTAGTTGTGGCAACTGGGGAGTCAAGGTCAGTTAGAGATATGTGTGAATATGTTTTTAGTAAATTAAATTTAAATTATAAAGACTATGTTGTTCAAAATGATAAGTTTTTACGTCCTGAAGAATTACCATACCTTAAAGGTGACTCAAGTAAAATTAGGTCTTTAGGATGGAAACCTGAATATAGTTTTGAGACAATGATGGATGAAATGATTGATTATTGGTTAAACATTTATAAAAAATAAAACATACTATGGATAATAAAATTGGGTGGTTAGTTAACGATACACTTACGTGTATTCCAAACACGAGAACATTTTGGCATGACCTATTAGAATGGTTTCCAGGCCTTCAAGATAAATGTGACGGATATACAAGTTATGCAATATTAGCTGATAAAATAGAATCTATTAGAGAGCGCCCTGATTATATAATTAGAAATGGAAGTTATTTTCGTAAACTTAATATTGATGTCCCAACATTCTGTCTAATACAAGATACTATGGATAATCCAATGCAAACTGAAGTTATAAATTCATGTACTTGTGTTGTATTTGCGTCTAAACAAACGTATAATCTTTATAAAGAAAGAATTAATCCAAAAAATGTAAGAGTAATTGAACAATCATCAGATTTTAATTTTTTTAAACCTATTCCTGAAAGACATCCAGAAGTTTTACCTAATTCAATTATTTTTATAGGTGATTCTTCTCATGAAAAAAAAGGATTTCATAGAGTTTTAAACCTCATTGAAACAATGACGGATTTTAATTTTTGTTTAGTAATGAAAGATAATACAACTATTGACGCAATTCCTGAACATAATAGAAATAGAGTAAGAATATTTAACAGAGTTGACACAAATACAGTTAGACTTTTAATAAATTCATCAGTGTGTGGTATTTGTACATCAGGAAATGAAGAAGGTCATTTTGCAGGAATTGAAATAGGTGCATGTGACATACCAATGGTTGCAAGACCTATGGGATGTTATTTAGATAGACAAGATGATAAAACATGGGGGTTAGTATCTAACGATGAAAATTTTCCTGAAACAATAAGATACGTTATTAGTAATCGAAATCTTTTTTCACCACGAGAATATTATTCAAAAGAATATACTTTAGAACGTTGTCGTGAAAAATGGAATAATTTAATTAATGAATTTGTTAAATAATACATATATGAAATTTACGGTAGAAATAAAATCTGGTTTATGTAATGTTTTAAAATCTTTTGTCACCGCTTTAAGTATAGGTGAAACTAATATTTTACCTAGATTTGACGCACATTTTGACGCTGATTATCGAGAAATTTTAGATGATAGTTTAATTTGCCATAACCCACACGAATTTGGTAATTCTTTTATTTCTGCAAGATTTTTAGTTTTAAAATCAGAAGAAACAGAACAACCTGATTTAATAAACGACGCTAAAGCTTTAGGTGACCACCCTAATATCGTAAATAAATCACTTTCTTATTTATTTTCAACACATTCAATTGATTGGTTTTTTAATAGAAATTTAATATGTGATACAGTATTTAACAGAATACAAAAAGGAATTAGTAAAATTAAATGGAGACCTGAAGTTTTATCCGAAGTTGATAGAGTGTCAAAACATTTTGAATACCCATTACTTACCATACAAATAAGAACTTGGACTCATCAATTTGACCCTCCAAACTGTACAAGTATTCGAGACGGAGTTATTAGAGATTATAATTTTGAAACTTATAAAAATGCAATTAATGAATTTTTACCAAAAGTAAAAACTATTTTTCTTACTTCAGATAACGACAGTGTTTTACCTGAATATTTAGAATATTTAAAAGACTACAATGTAATAACTTACACTAAACCAGATAATGTTACTCAAATGCAATATTCTACAGCAACTATGTTAATAGCCTCAAAATGTGATATGTTGGTTTGTAATCGTCTTAGTACATTTTCAGAATGTATTTGGTGGTTTGGCGGATGTAAAGCCGAAACAATACCTGTTTTTTAAGATGAATAAAAACAACACTTAATGTTTACTGTATCCATATTTTTTATTAATTTAAAATAAAAAATATGGATAAATTTGCATACGGACATGAAGTTCACACGGACATGATAGTCCAAATAGTTAAATCAATTAATTGTAAAAATTATTTAGAATTAGGTGTATATGATGGGTCAACTTTTGAAAAAGTTTCAGAAGTAGTACCTAGGGTAATTGGGGTTGATATTATTGATTTTAGAAGAAATAAAAACATTGGTGAGTTCCATCAAACATCAACACAAGACTTTTTAAATAATTTTAATGAAATAGTAGATGTTATTTTCATAGATGCTGACCATGCGTTTGAAGCGGTTAAATTAGATTTCAAAGCATCACTTAAAAATTTAAATGAATTTGGGGTAATTATTTTACATGATACTGACCCAATTTCTGAAAAATATATTACCCGAGAACACTGTGAGGATTCTTATAAAATGATAGATTGGATTAAAACTGAATATCCTGAGATGGATATTTTTACATTCCCCATATCCGAAGCGGGTTTAACAATTGTCAAACGTTCTATTGACAGACGTGTTAGTAAATTTTTAAATAATGGATAATAAAAAAATAAATTAAAATTACCATGAATAAAGAATATACTATAATTATACCAAGCAATAGAGACTCTTTAAAAGATGAATTAATTACTCATTTAAAAAACATGGATGAAGAATCAATTTGGAAAAATGGTCACGGATACCCATCTTTCTCAAAATTAATTAATGATTGTGTTGTTGAATCACCAACAGAAACCATTATTATTTGTAATGACAAAGCTAGACCTAAAAAAGAACATATTGAAAAAATTTTAACTCTTTTAGAACAAGGATATGGGTTTGTTGGATTATATGCGTGGGGGTTTTTTGGTTTTAAAAAAGAATTATTTAGAAATATTGGGTTTATGGATGAAAGATTTATTGGGGGTAATTATGAAGATAGTGATTACCTAAGAAGAATGATGGAGGGCAATATTGCCATGTATAATTCATTTGAAATAGATTATATCTCTATGAGTTCAGGATGGAACATATCAAATACAAAAAACCATTTTGATAAAAAATGGGAGCATGGTGATTTACCAGGTGATAAATATGTAAAACGATTATTACCAGAAGAAACTTATGATTATAACATAGGTGAAAAAACAAACATAAAATTTCTACCATGGTCTGATTCATTTTTTAGTATTGACGTAGGTAAATCAGAAACATTCATGGATTACAAAATAAAAATATAAAATAAATAAATTATATAAAATAATGAAAGAAAAAGTTTTATTAGTAGGTGGTGCCGGTTACATCGGAGGATTAACATCAGATTATCTTATTAGAGAAGGGTTTGATATAACTATTTACGATAATTTATTATATGAAAATAGGTATTTAAAAGATGTTTCTTTTATTTATGGAGACATTAGAGATACTGATAAACTTTATGAAGTATCTAAAGATTTTGATATTATAGTTTTAATGGCTGCTTTAGTTGGTGACCCGGCTTGTAGTGTTGACCCATTTTTAACTGAAGAAATTAATTATAATTCTATTAAAAATTTTTGTGATATTGTTTCACCCGATAAACATTTAATTTTCATGTCTACGTGTTCAGTTTACGGGGCTCAAGATGGTATATTAGATGAATTAAGTGAAACAAATCCATTATCATCATATGCATCAACAAAACTTAAAGCCGAAAAACACATTTTAGACAAAAATGGGACAATTTTTAGATTAGGAACTGTATTTGGTCTTGGTGACACATATTCTAGAATTAGAATGGATTTAGTTGTTAATGTATTAACTATGAAGGCGGTAAAAGAAGGTACTATAACTATTAATGGAGGTGAACAATGGAGACCAATAATAGCAGTTAAAGATATTGCGGGATATATTACAGAGGCCTGTAAAGAAAAGTATCCGGGAATTTTTGTTTTATCAAAAGAAAATGTTATAATTAAAGAACTAGGTGAACGTGTTGCTAAAATAGTACCTAATACTAAAGTAACGTACACTGAAATATCTTTTCAAGATGCTAGAAATTATCGTGTTGATAATTCAAAATCTTTAAAAGTTTTTAAATATAAACCAATTACAACCGTTGAGGATGAGGTATTAAGAATGGTAACTTTATTTGAAGAAAATAGAATTGAAAACCCTGAAGATAAAGTTTACCACAATGGAGCGTTTTTAACAAATAAAAAAAATCAAAAAGAATTATTATGGACACAAAAAAATTAATGAATGGTGGTATCTCTGTTGATGATAGAGGTTCGGTTAGATTTGTTAATGATTTCAATTTTGAAAATGTAAAGAGATTTTACCAAGTTGAGAATCATAGACAAGGATTTATAAGAGCGTGGCATGGTCATAAAAAAGAAGGGAAATATGTTTATGTATCTAGTGGTACCGCACTTATTGGAATTGTTAATATGGAAACTGAAGAAATTACAAAATATATTTTAAGTGCAAGACAACCAAAAGTATTATTTATCCCACCGAATCATTATAATGGTTTTAAAAATTTGGAAGAAAATACTTCAGTTATTTTCTTTTCTACTACATCATTAGAAGAAAGTTTAGGTGACGATATAAGATTACCACATGATAATTGGAATATATGGGAAGAAGATTTTAGATAAAAAAAATAAAAAAAGTAAAAAAATTATGAAAATTTATATTTTAGGTTCAAAAGGTATGTTAGGTAAATATGTTTACACTTATTTATCTGAAAAATTTAATGTTAATGAAATTAACAGAGATGTTCTTGACGCATCTCAACAGACAGAAAAAACATTAGAAGAAATTTTAATCAATTGTGGAGTAAATCAGGGTGATGTTATTATAAATTGTATTGGTACAATTAAACCAAGAGTTGACCAATTAGGTGACTTAAACGCAATTTTAGTAAACTCAGTTTTTCCAAGATTATTAGCTAATGTTTGTGAGAAAAATGAATGGAATATGATTCATCCAACAACTGATTGTGTCTTTTCAGGTAAAAAAGGTAGATATGATGAAAAAGATAAATATGATGTTGATGATGTATATGGTATGTCTAAAGCTATGGGAGAACCAAGTAATTGTACAATAATAAGAACTTCAATAATTGGTGAAGAAGTTAATCAACATAGGTCTTTAGTTGAATGGGTTAAAAGTCAAAAAAATAATACAGTTAATGGTTTTTTAAATCATTTTTGGAATGGTATTACTTGTTTAGAATGGGCTAAATTAGTGGAAAAAATTATTGATAACAAAGATTTTTGGAAAGGGATTAAACATTTTGTTTCACCAACTCAAGTTACAAAATACGATTTAGTAAAAATGATATCAAATTCATATGAATTAAATATTGGTATTAACGCCATGAATTCAGAATTAACTGTTGATAGAACTTTATCGACTATTTTTGATACAAAATATGATATACCTGAGTTGGAATTTCAAATAAATGAAATGCAATCATTCTCAAAAAAGTTACACAAAAATTAAATAATGACAAGAAAAAAAACAATTAGCAAAGACAGTCAGTATATTCCTACTGAAGCTAAACCAAAAATGTCGAAAAAAGACCAAATTAGTGGGATGATTAAAAAGAGTAAAGATAAATTCTTAACTCAAAGTCAGAGAGAGTACTATGATAAATTGAAGAAAAATCAAATAACAATTTGTTCAGGTCCGGCAGGTGTTGGTAAAAGTTTTATAGCAATGAAAGCAGCGGTTGATTTAATTGCCGACCATACGTCACCTTACGAAAAAATTATCATTGTTAGACCAGCGGTTGAAGCTGAAGAAAAACTTGGTTCATTACCTGGTAATGTTGAAGAAAAATTAGACCCGTATATCTTCCCATCATATTATCTATTAAATAAAATTATAGGTAAAGAGGCGAGAGAAAAATTAAAACAAATGGAAGTTATTGAGGTTTTCGCATTGGCATATATGAGAGGGATGAATATTGATAATTCTATTTTAATATTTGAAGAAGCTCAAAATGCTACGCCAAAACAAATGAAGTTATTATTAACTCGTATTGGTACCGATAGCAAATTTTTTATATCAGGTGATTTAGAACAAACTGACAGATATAAAGATAAAAAACATTCAGGTTTATGGGATGCTATTGAGAAATTTAAAAACATTTCAGAGATTGGAGTTCATGAATTTGGAGATGATGATGTTGTTAGAAATCCATTAATTACTGAAATATTAAAAAGGTATGAAGATAGGAATTGATATTAACGGAGTTTTAAGGGATACTATTGGTAAGTTTAAAACAACCTATAATAAATTTCTAATTGAAAAAAGTGACGGGTTTGAGGAAGATGAGGTGTCGTTTAACTATGAGATAATTGAACCAATTGATAGTTTAGATTTATCCAAACATTTTTTATTTCCTTCAAAAGAAGAAATGTTTTCATTCATGTTTGAAGAATGTCCTATGGAAATATTTGGTCATTCACCATCAAGTGAAATGACAACATTTGTGGATTTCAACGACATATATGTTAAACACAGAGATAATATTCAGTTCACTATTATATCAGATGAAATTTCAAAATCAAAACCCGCAACTTTATTTTTTTTATCAAAATTTGGTTGTTTGGTTGAAAGAATTATTTTCTATAATGAAGTAACAAAAAAAGAAGTTTTAAATGAATTTGATTTAATAGTTACTTCTAACCCTGAAATTATTATTAATTACAATAATAAAGTTGTTAAATATAAAACACTTTATAATGAAAAAATAAACTCGTCTAAAACTATTGAAAAGTTAAAGGAATTAGACGAAATAATCTCAAATATTACAGATGTTAAAAATACTAGGGGAACATTACTATATTGATTTGGAGTCTGCTCAATCAATTATTAATATAGACACACCAAACTCATCAGGTTCAACTGAACAACAGATAGGTGTGGTTCAATACGAAATAATTAAAATGATGCTAGAGGTAGTCTTGAGTGAAACTGAAGAAGTTGATGAAACTTTAGGAGATAAAGCATCAGCATCAATACCATTTAAATTGGCATTTAACACTTTATTAAATAATAAAATAATTCAAAAATACTAAAACATGGAAGAAACAATTAAAAAAATTGAAGATTCAATTAAAAATTTGAGTGAAAAAAAATCAAGAATTTATTTTTTCGCTCAAGATACTTTAGGGAACGCTAAAGCGTCAATCAAATACATTTATGATATGGCATTAACACTTAAAAATGCCGGTTATAATGTCATTATTTTACATGAAAAACCTAATTATTTTGGAGTACAAAGTTGGTTAGGAAATAAATATGATTCTATTCCCCACCAATCAGTAGAAGGACAAAATTTACAAATAGCGCCTGAAGATTTTATGATTATTCCTGAAATTTTTGGTTACGTTATGAGTCAATTAACAAACTTACCTTGTACTAAAATCGTATTGTCACAGTCTTATGACTATATATTTGAAACTCTTCAACCAGGACAAACTTGGCAACAATTTAACTTTACAAAGTGTATCACAACTTCAGAAGAGCAAAAAAATTATGTTTCAAAATTAATGAGAATGAGTGCTGTTGACGTTATTGAACCAGTAATCGATGAGAATTTTGTTGTTTCTGAAAAACCTGTTAAACCAATTATTTCGGTTGTGTTTAGAGAACAAAGAGATTCAATTAATTTTATCAAGTCGTTCTATCAAAAGTATCCACAATTTAGATGGATTACTTTCCGTGATTTAAGAGGTTTATCTCAAGAAGAATTTGCAAGTTCATTAAGAGAATCTATGTTGTCAGTATGGAACGATAGAATTAGTTCTTTTGGTACCTTCCCATTAGAATCTATGAAGAGTGGTGTAGCAGTTATGGGTGTAGTTCCAAAACTAATTCCAAGTTGGTTAAGCGAAGAAAACGGAATTTGGATACAAGATGAAATAAAACTTGTAGACTATGTTGCAGATTTTGTTCAAAATTGGTTAGAAGATAATGTTTCTGAAAATCTTTACAAGAATGGTATTGAAACTTCGGAAAAATATAGTGATGTAGAAAAATTTGAAAAGACAATTTTATCAACGTTTGAAGGTTATCTTCAAGTTATAAAAGAAAATTTTGAAACTGAATTAAATAAACTACAATTAATTGAAAATTAATATTATGGAAAATATTTTAGATTTAAGTGTTATATTACCTATTAAAAGTATGGTAATGAGAGATTTTGAGGATTTCTTTAAAAAATCAATTGAGTCTGTACAATCTCAAGAGTTCTTACCAAAAAACTTAATTATAGTTCATGGTAAAGATAAAAATTTATCGGATTATTTGAAAAAATATGATTTTCAAAATCTTAAAGTAACAACTTTTGAATTTGATGGAGAACCAAATTTTTCAAATCAGGTTAATTTTGGAATTACAAAAGCTGAAACTAAATGGGTTAGTATTCTAGAAGTTGACGATGAATACTCAAAAATTTGGTTTAAAAATGTAAAAAAATATTTAGATTCATATTCTGATGTTGACGCATTTTTACCTATCGTAGTTGAGGTAGATAATAAATTAACCTTCCAAGGATTTACAAACGAAGCTACATTTGCGGCTAATTTCTCACAAGAAATGGGATATCTAACAAATGAAACTTTATTACAATATCAAAATTTTCAAACATCAGGAATGGTATTCAAAAAATCTCTAATTGAAGATTTTGGTGGATTTAAACCAAGCATTAAATTAACATTTGTTTATGAATTGTTACTTCGTTTAACGTACAATTCGGCTAAAATTATGACTATTCCTAAAATTGGTTACAAACACACTAATTTAAGAGAAGGTTCTATTTTTTGGGAATACAAAAATGGTGAAACCAAACTTGAAGAAAATGAGGTTAAGTTTTGGGTATCTTCAGCTAAAAAAGAATATTTTTTTAGTGAAGACAGAAACATAAAATTTGTTCCTGAAAATGCTTAATGATATTAAGCGCCAGCTCAATAGAAATTGCCGTTAAGACGAAAAAAAAATCTAGCGGTGAAAATTACTTTGACATAAGAGAAGAGAATGCGGTCAGAATGTTTCTGACTGCTTCTACTTTTGAAGAAAAAAATAAGATTTATAATGAATATTTAAGACATCCTTTAGATAAAATGATTTCTTCAATTATTCGTAGATATAAATTATACAGAAAAGATATGGATTTTATTGAAATTCATACTGATACACATTCATTTTTGATGACAAAAATTGACAAATTTAGTCCATCAAAAGAAAAGAAAGCTTATTCATATTTTGGAACTATTTGCAAGAATTATCTTATGGGTCAAATATTAAAAGACCAAAAAGAACAAAATAGAAAAATTTCCTATGAAGATATATCAGGTGATTTAGAAAATTCTCCTGAAATGGTTTATTACTTAGATGTTGAACCATCTGAAGAAGTTAATTTAATACCAATATTAATTGATTATATTAAAGAAACTATTGAAATTGATGATTTAAACGAAAGTGAAATAAAATTAGGTATTTCATTAGTTGAGATTATGGAAAATTATGAGACAATTTTTCCAGCAACTGATAACAATAAATTTAATAAAAATATTATTTTATTATCGCTCAGAGAGATGACAAATATGTCAACAAAAGAAATAAGAGCGTCAATGAAAAAGTTCAAAAAAATATATACTGCTCTACTCCAAGTTAATCCTGAATAAAAAATGTCATAAAAAATATTTATAAGTATGACAAAACCAAAAAAGAAACAAATAAATTTTACACAGGACTCAATTTTAGCTCTGATGCAGGAAATTTATAATGAGTTAGTTGAACAACGCTCCACCGCAATTAGAATTCAAAATAAAATGATTTCTATGATGAAAGAGCCTGAAGACATGACTGTTATAGGCCCGGTTATTGAAAAACAACAAAAAATCATAAATGATTGTGTTGAGAAAAAACTTACGTTATCTAAGTTACAATCAGGTATATGGGAAAAAAGAAGTAATTCCGAAGAAACTTTTGATATTTCATCTATGGATGATGATATTCTACAGGGTCTAATTTCAAAGGATATAAATTCAGATATTGAAAAATTTAATCTGTAATGGCAGAGGATATCAGACAAGGTTTTAAAGAAAGTAAAGCAAGGGCTAAAGCCGTCAAAACTTTTACGCAAGTACAAAAGGATTATGAAGGGTTTATACAGAACAATACTGATAGATTACAAAAAAAAGCGGAAAACATTCAAATAAATTTAGATTCCGCAACAATTTCAAGAAAAATTAAAGAAAAAACAAGTAATTCGTTTGAAGAATTAATTGATTTAATTGGTCAAACAAATACTAACCCAAATAATGATTTTTTTATTAATATTTTAAAAAATCAATTACAGAATTTACCAACTTTAATTGAAGGTATTATCGAAGAGTGTGTTTTTAGCTCATTGAATTGTTCTAATGAACAAACTTATTTAACAAATCAAGAACTATATATTCAAGTAAGTGAAATTGATTTATTTAATCAACTTAAATTAAGTCCTGATAGTTCCATTGGTGCTTCAATATATGAAAAAATACCGTATGACCCATTAGCATCAAGAAGAAGTACTAACAGGTTTTTATACGAATTAATTCAAACACCATCAGTTCCGCAAGTTTACTACGGTTCATCAGGTCAAGAATTATTTAAAATTTCTTTTGAAACTTTTAACGGAGTTACTCAGGGGAATTATTTTAAAGTAGTTTTATACCAAAGAATAAATGCTCCAAATAGAGTAACAGATTTTATTATTGATTATTATAAAACTCTAAAAATGTTAGATTTTAATAATGCGATAAATAAAATAGTTGATTTAATTTTAAACATAACAAAATTTAATTCAAATACCGGACCTTCAAAATATAATGATTGGTTAAAATTCACTAGAATACTTGAAAGAATTTTAGGAATGTGTTTTGATTCTAACCAAGAGATTGATGTTGGGGGTATTGCAAAATATCCTGAATATGATGATGTTACTGACACATTTTTTGAATTTACACCAAATGAAATTTCTCAAATTGAGAACGAAATTTCTATCATAAGACAGGGTTATGTTGAATTTATTGATTGTAATAATGTTCAATTACCAATTAGTGATGTTGATTATGTTTTTGACACTATAAGTGAAGTCAATGAAGATGGAAGTAATATTAATACAATATTTCAAGATATCTATTTTAATTTATCTAATGATGATAGATGGCAATTACAAGGTATTTCTCTTGATTACGCTTGGAATCAAGGAATAATTAAAAACTTTGTTAAAGGTGCAATGATGTCAATTTTATCACCAAAAGTCCTATTACCTTTTGTGGTTATGTCTAAAGCACTTTCAACCACTGTTTCCAATTTAGATGAAAACATTGTAAACGATTTAGAAGCAAGTTCACCAGGAATGATGCAGTTTGCAAAATTGAACAGAAAAATGATAATCTGTGCTACCTCAAAAATAGGTGCGTTATTTATTGAAGCATTATATGAACAATTCAAACAGGATATTCTTAAATTAGTTAAATCAATATTAAGAGATTTGATTGTGACTAAAACAAAAATGCAAAAAAATGCAATTCAATCAATTTTAGATAATACAGAGGCAATTATTAGAGGAGTAGTTAGTTTAGTTAATGACTATCGAAGTTGTAAATCACTACTTAATGCAATTTTTAATCTATTAAAATTAACTCCAATACCTAGAAAATATATTTTACCAACACCATTTTTATATTTAACTGAATATCTATCTGGAGTTTTACCTCAAAAAGAAGTTGTTGAATACATTTTACAAATGCAACAACTTGGGATACCAACAGGCCCGGGTATTAATGGTGAGCCTGACTTAGGAACCCTTGAGAAAATTGCGGTCTTTACAGCATCTTTTAATGAAAGGACTAAAAATGGTAAAATTGAAGGTGTTATAGTTACTGAAACAATTTCACCTACAGGTCAACCAACAGGAAATGTAAGAGTAACAGGAAAATATTTTTAATATGTCAGAAAAAATAAAAGAAATATTAGTTGAATATAAAACTAAATCAAACAAAGATTTGGTATTAGCAATGGATTTTTTATCAAAAGAATTTGATAATACCAAACATTTAGTTATTGAATTAACAAAAAAAATTGATAAAATAGAATCAACATATAACAAAATTTTAAAAGAATATGAGTCAAGGAAGGGATGACCAACAAAAACATAGGATATTATTTGGAGGTACTGTTACCCATAATGAAGACAAATATTCATTAGAACGTATTAGAGTTAAACCTGATTTTGAAATTTACCAACAAGTAATTGATTCACTTAAAGATATTACAAAAAATGGTAAATCAGTTTTAAATGCTCAAGGTAATGATATTTTAGAAGAATTTTTTTACGAAGATGTCGACCCTTTTGTTTATATTCCTTTAATTCCTGTTCAATTAAATATTGTTCCTGAAAATAATGATTATGTTCATTTAATTTATTATAATTGGTCTGAAAATACAGGAAGAAAAAATCAATTTTATATTAAAGGCCCGATATCATCAGCAATGTCTGTTGCTCGTGAAAATTCAAACCAAACAAAAAGTATTATGGCGGCAGGGCCTAATGTTAAACCAGGTTTACCATTAAAAAATTCAAATGGATACTTTTTTGAAAACACTAAAGGGGTATTTGCTGAACCAAAAGATTATGGAATTTATTCTAAAGGAAGGTCTGATATTATTTTAAAAGATAATGAAGTTTTATTAAGGTCAAAAAAAACACCAATATTAAAAACAAATGAATACCCTGTAACGAATCCTAAAAGGTCTTTTTTACAATTATCTAATTTTGATTCTAAAACAACCAAAGGGACACAAAAAACAATTACTCAAAATTCAACAGTATCTGAACAAATTGTTAAACTTGTTGAGTATGAAATTTATTATGGATTGGATACTGAAGGCCCATTTTCAGGTAACATTAACATATATAATTTACCCGGAAAGTCCCCAAATACTTTAACAGATAGATTTACACAACAAACAGTTATTGACGATGTTACATATACGTATTTTTCACATTCTTTTAATAACATTGATACTCTACAAGAAGTATCTGATATAATTAATAAAGTGATATCAGGATTAAATGACGGACTAATTAATATTGATTACTTAACGCCAAGAGAAACTGTAAATGTTACAGATGTTAGATTTCCATTTTTCTTTAGACCATCATTATCTTTACAAAAAAAATCACTAATTGGTAGTGACCTCGAAAAGAAAAATACAAATACTTTAATTTCATTAATAGCATTTCCGAAATCACAGAAATTAACAAACCCTGGTTCAGGATTAATTTCAAGTAAAAATAAATACGGATTAAAAAAGGTTTCAAAGAAAGTAAAATACACTCCTAATGTAAGTCAAAACGGTGATTTTGGTTACGCAGTAATGGGGTCTGAAAAAATATTTTTAATATCTAACAATTCAAATATTCCAGGATTAGAAAAAATCCAATTAAAAAATTCAGATGTTTATGGTATTAATGAACCTACTTTATCAGGAAATTATTATAATTCAACAAACTCTATGGTTAGAGGAGAATCGTTAAAAGATTTATTGGCATTAATTGTGAGATTTTTATTAAATCATCAACACCTATATCATAGAGAAACTCCATTTGAATTAACAAGGGAAACTTCTCCAATATCTAAGACAAAATTAACATCTGAATGGAAATTATTCGATACTAAAGTATTAAATCAAAATATTCGTATAAATTGATATTTATCTAAAAAGAGTAAATGTCAATACATCGTTCATATTTTAGTAGGAACAATACAATAATTTCAAATAGTTTTACCAACACTGGTAAATCACCTTATACGCAATTATATTTTGGTTCAGCATCTGATGTAATTGCGTCCCCTGGATTTAGTAGATTTATCTTTGATTTAGATTTATCATTACTTGTACAAAAAATCCAAGACGGAATAATATCAACAGGATGTACAGGTTTTTCAGGTATCACTCATACATTAAAAATGACCAACACATCTTCTTTTGATAAAGATGGGTTAAGTAATGAATACACATCACAAGGAAGATTAAGAGCAACATCATTTGACTTAGTTTTATTTAGAATACCTCTTACTTCAGGTAATACAGGAACTGCTCAAACGTGGGATGAAGGTGTTGGATATGATTACTATGATGTTCAACGTACTTTAAATTCAACTAATGGTTTATTATCACCAATAGCTTTACCACAAGATAAAGCATATTCTCAAAGACCTTCTAATTGGTATCAAACAACAACATTAGATAATTGGTCAACACCCGGAATATACAATAATACAAACACAGGAACAGGGTCAACAATTAATTATTCGGCGTTAACAATTGTTGATACTCAACATTTTGAATTTGGGAATGAAGATATTGAGTTTGATATGACAAATGAAATCAATCGAATTCTTACCGGTACAACAACTGGGTCAACAGGATGGGGAGTTGCTTTTTTACCCGAATTAGAAAATTTAACAGGTTTAACTGAAAACTATTCAGTAGGATTTTTTACAAGGCATACCCAAACTTTCTACGAACCATTTCTTGAAACAAATTATAACGATTTAATACTTGATAATCGAAACGCTTTTTATTCTTACAACAATAATAAATTATACTTGTATTCTTACATAGGTGGTGTACCAACAAATTTGGATAATTTACCGATTGTTACCTTAGAAAATAATCAAGGTAACACTATTGGTACTTATACGGGGTGTCAAATTACTCAAGGTGTTTATGAAATAACAACTAATTCTGTTTCAGCAACAACACCTTGTATGTTTACAGATACTTGGTCAAATCTTTATTATAACGGTATACAAATACCTAATGTAGTTAATGATTTAACTGTTTTACCATACACTGGTTATTTTACTCTTGGGCCTAATAGTCAAGACCCTGAACTTTTTGGTTTTGATTTTTACGGTATTAAACAAGATGAAAAAATATTAAATACTGATTTAAGAAAAGTTGGTGTTGTTGTTAAAAAAGCGTACACATCTAATCAAGTATTAACACCTGTAACTGTTTATTACCGAGTTTATGTTAAAGAGGGTCAAACAGAAGTACAAGTTCAAGATTGGACACAAGTAAACAGAGCGTCAAATGAATATTATTTCATCTTTGATACAAGAGATAAAATACCTAATGAATATTCAATAGATATTAAAGTACTTACATCAGGTGAAGTAGATACTTATAAGAAAACACTAACATTCCAAATAGTTGATAAGAAATGAAAAAAATAAAATTAAAAGAAAACGAATATATTAAATTATTAAAATTTGTTTTATCCGAAGCCTTTACTCCTGGTGAAGATAAAATTGACGCAATTTTAGATAAAATTAGTCAATCAGGTATGGAATCAATTACACCTGAAGAAAGAAAAACTCTTGAGAAATTTACTAAAGGTATTTCAATTGAAGACGAACCGTCATCTAAAGAAGATGCTATAACAAAGGCAGGTGGTTTTTGGTCTTTTGAATTTCCAGGAATGCCATCGTTTAAATTTAGATATGAGTCAACTGAAGATAATGAGGATGAAAAAATACATACAGGGTATCTAACTGTTGATGATAGTGACTATTATGGTGAAATTTATTGTGACCCCGAAGGTAATTTTCAAACTTGTATGTTTGAAAACACAACTGAAGGAACAAATGTATTTGAAGATTATGAAGGTTTAGAACATGATATTGAAGTGTTTTTAGATGTAGTCTGTAATGACCTAAAAGAAGATGATATGATAGCTTAATATGAAAAACTTAGACAATTTAATTAAACAAGTATTAAAAGAACAAAATGAAAGATATATGTTTTTCAGTAATTTAGAACAAATGCACCGTCAATGTGAGATACTTTTATCTATACCTAAAGATGACGTTGAAAATATTTTAAACAATGGTCACGATTGGGCTCAAGACCACATTGCCGAATCTAAAAATAACTTAGACCAAGTATTTGATTTTATGATGAATGAAATCAAAGGTGATAAGTTTAGTTCTGATGATGCAGTTAAACCTCAAGAAGATATCATGATGGAAGGTCGTAAAAAAGCAGGTACTAAACTTTGTGCACGTGGTAAATCGGCAGCTAAAGCTAAATTTGATGTTTACCCTTCAGCATATGCTAATGGTTATGCGGTACAGGTATGTAAAGGTACAAAACCTGGTTTAGACGGAAAAAAACACTGTTCAGGGGCTTATTGTTAACAAAACATTTTGAATTATTAAAAAAACATAGTATATTTGTAGTCAAATCATAAATGACATGACTATAATAAAAAAACTATGGGTTAAATATCGTCTATATCTACGTCGATTAGACCGAGAAAGTACCGAATTTGACATTTATATGTCTAACGTGAGGAAATGTTCCACCATATGTAGAAAACTCATTCATTCGGAGGATTCTGAACTCATAATCGCTCCAATATCTGACAAAAAATATATCCGTAATGATAAATTAGGTATTTTTGTTACTATGGACGGTGGTCAAATAACTGTAACAAATCATACATACAGTTATTTTATTAAATTAAGTAAAAGTCAATGGGATAAATTGGTTAATACATTCCGTAAAGAAATGGAACATAGAGCCATGGAGATTGAAAAAGAATTAGAAACTCAAATTAATCATTCTCTTGATAATATTTATAGTAAAATAAATCACTAATATTATTATAATGTCAAAGTTAAATAGTCAAATTAAAAAAGCAATAAAAGAAATGTCACAAGAACCTGAATACGGAAGATTAGATAGAAGTTTAATCCAAGATGTTATTGATAGGTTATTATCTGATGATTCAGGTGATTATAGGAAAGCGTTAGAAAACCTTAATTCAGAATATGGTACAGGACAATACTCAAGACCTGAAAGAACTTACGAACCTCTTAGACCCGGTATTAGAGTTAGTAAAAGTATTTATTAATCTAAAGCCTTTCTAATTAAAGATATTAAGACCGATTCGTTGGTCTTTTTCTTTTTAGGTTTATATGAAGTCATAACAGGTTTTTGACCTTTACCTGTTTGAGTATCTTTCTTCTCAGCTCTTCTTTTTTGTTGACAAGCGGCTTTTTTTTGAGAATCTGACATTTTACCTGCAACCCCTGCGGCTCTACATTTTGGGTAAGATTTAGATGATGCATCAGGTCTCCCACATGGTGGATGTTTACCATCAACCTTTTTACATATATTCACCCAAGGCCCTTTAGGTTGTTTACTACCTTTAGGTTTTTTCTTAGTCCCAAACCAAACACCCAAATCTTCATTAATTGTATGAACATCGTGAGACGGTATTTCATATCCACTTTCAGGATGTTTTTCCCAAACACCAACAGTTTTTTTAATATTATTTTTAATATTTTTTTTCTTAGCTTTACTTGTTGTATGATGATTACTGTCATCACTAAATGGGTCAAGTTCTTGTTTTCTCCATTTTTTTAAACCTAACTCAATTGGCCCGCTATACTCACCAGCACTTGTAGAACTATGAGTACCTTCTTTTATTTTCTTTTTACCAAAAACTTTTTTAATTAATTCCGCATTAACAGGGTTATCATTTAAGTCACTACCATCTTCATCATTTTGAACAGGATGTTTTTTGTCTGACTTTGAAATTGCAACCGAAATTTTTTCTTTTCTTTTAACACCCTTTGTATCAATATTACCATCAAGTGAATCAACATATACTTCCGCATTATCATAACCATTTAACGGTTCTGTAAAAGGTTTCAAAATATTTTTATCCCATAATTTTAAACCAGGTCTTAATGGGGCTCTATAACTACCCGCATCACCTGTTGAGGTTGACTCATTTACATAATCGTCATACTCCTTGAACTTTTTTAATATTTCTAATATAACGTTACTTTTCATATGGATTTTTTTTTACTATCTTTAATATAAATATATCATGCTATGGAACATTCTAATGAAGAACAATTAAAAGACGAATTAAAAAATAAAATAAATAATTTATCACCTGAAACTGTTCTATTCGACGTATTTCAATTTAACACAAATGAAGATTTAGATTATTTTATTTTAAATTTTACTAAAGAAGACGCAAATAATTGTATTATACAATCATTAGTTTCCGCTTATAAAAGAGGAGCTTTCACTTTAGTTGAATCTGAAATAATTTCAAAGTCTTTAAGAATGTTAGACAAATAAAAAAAGGGACAATTTCTTGTCCCTTTTTATTATAGATTAAGATAAGATTATCTTAATTCATTCAAATCGAATGTACGAACACCATCAACGATGATACGTCCATAGAAACGGTTGTTAACCATCTTCTTAGCGTAACGTGTCATAATACCCTTGATAGGAGTAAAGTTGAATGGGTTATACATTGTTGGAGTTAATTGTAATGGTACGTATGGAGCGTAGATATATCCAGTATCCAATAACGAAGTACCTTTGTGACCAATCAACACAGTGTTTGGTGGGAAGTATGGGTCACGGTATACTTGGTAACGACCACTCAAAGTACCAACTCTTTCAATACCCATGTTGTATTGGTCTTGCTCAGGAGCCGCGTTTGATACGTGGAAGTATTCCAAGTCATCAAAGATAGCACTGATTTCAGAAGATACAACAATCCAGTTAGCTCCACCTCTTAAAGTAGACTTATGGATTTGAGCTGAAATTTGGTTGATTGCAGTAATCAACGTTTGATTCCAGTCCTTTTGAGTGTAAGGAGTTGATTGGTTGTTCAGACGCTTCCATCCGTTGTAATCCCAACGTAATGTCCAAGCCGCACCTTTACGTAAGTCACGTAAGATTTCACGGTCAATTTCAGCTGCCACTTGCTCAGATAATAAAGCTGTTAATTCAGCTTCAGCATCGATGTTGTGGAACGCTGCAACGTCTTGAGCAAGTTCTGGAGACCATTGTGCTCTTAACTTTCTTTCAGTCACAGAAACTGTTACTGATTGAAGGTCGAAAGAAACTTCACCAATTTTGTCTTCAAATTCTAACTCTTGGTAACGCTTCCAATATGCAGTAACTGCTGTGTTAGTTGTAACACCCGTTAAAGTAGTTGTGAAAGTAGTTCCAGTGTAACCATCAGGAGTAGATGCTCCACAAGAGATACATGCTGGTGTTTGTAAATCAACTTCTAAGTAGATAACACCATCAGCACTACATACATCATAGAACGAACCTCCATTTCCTGGAGTTGCTCCACCTGGCCATGTTGTAGTTTTGCTAGTACCATATTCAACAATACCTTTACCGTATTTTTGTGTAACAACACGGAATAAAAGTGGTGTAGAAGTAGTAACATTACCACCAGATGCGTTAATTCTTGCAGCTAATGCAGAAGTTGGTAATAAAGTTAAATCAGAAAGGAATGTTTCAGTATCCATTTCTTGTCCATCAGGGCCAATTAACTTACCGTCACCTACTGATGTGAAACCAGACATTACTAAAAGTAATTTTCTGTATTCACCTGAACCATATCCAGATACTACTAATGAACCGTTTGACCAAACTACTTGGTTAGTTGCACCAGTAACCCAATACCAACCACCTTTTGAATAATCAAAAAGACCTGATGGGTTTAAACCTGGTTCATTTCCTTCATAGAATAAATCATAAAGGTTCTTTGGATACGCAGTTGAATCAGTGTAACCAGCATTTGGGTCACCAGGATAGTTTCCAGGAGAACCTACAGGTGCTCTGTGTCCAGCTTCTCCTGAAGCTCCTTGTGTTGGAGTTGCTGCAGAATAACCTTGAATTTGAGGTACAAAGTAGAACAATTTACCGATTGGTAAGTTCATAGCTTGTACAGATACGATTTCGTTAGCTAATAATTTAGAGAACACACGTCTGATGATAGGGAATACCACAGTTTCGAATGAACCTGAATCAGCAGTTGAAGCCGCTTCGTTAATTAAGAATGATGCTTGGTTTTCATACAACTGAGCAACGTTTTCTTTTAGGTGGCCTCTAAGACCTTCAAGGAACCCTAATTTGTCCCATTTGTTTATAGTGTCTTCTTTGATAACTTTCAAGTGCTTAAGACCGATGTTACCTACTAATCCACTTTCTAATAATGCTCCCATTTTATTTTATAGGTTTTTTATTTTTTTAAGTTTATTTTATTATTTTTGACATAATGTCTTTCATTCTCAAGAATTGAGGATTTTCGTAAGTTTTTGATTCAATCAAATTCACAGCTGAACCTGATTGTGGAACTTTATCCATCACTCTTTCGATTGATTCTGTCATCGGAGCTTTAGTGGTAGCACCACCTAACTCGTCTTTTATTGTCTTATAAAGAGCTTTAGATTCTTTAAGAGTGTCTGCGGTATCAAATCTTCTTAAAATGTTAATCTTTTCTTGCTTTGACGTAGAGTGTTCTGTGAACAATCTTGTAGCGTATGCTAAATTTGAATTAAACACTGCAACTTCGTTAAGTTTGTCTCTAAACATATTTAGAGCCTTTCTGTATTCTTCATTTTTAGCTCTTAACATTTCAACTTCTTCCATAATTTCACGGCTTTCAAACGTTAAGTTTCTGTTAGGTGTAATACCCTTTCTTAAACCACGTCCTTTTTTAGAACCAAATCCGTAAGTACGAGCAGCTTCTTTAGCTTCTTCTTTTGTTCCGAATTTTTTAGGTCTATCCGTGTCCATTGAAGCTTCTTCTTTGAACTCAAATTTAGGTTTACCTGTACCTTTTGTAGGATTTGCGTGAGCTTTCTTTTCGTTAAAACCACCTTGTGTCTTTTTAACAACACCAGCAGTTTTAGCGTTACCCAATTTAACACCTTTACCAACTACAGCTTTAGTAGATTCAGTAAATACTTCTTCTTCAAGTTCGTATTCATCTTCTTCATAATCTAAACCATCGCCGTCTTCGTGTCCGTGTTCTCTTGAGTACTCACCTTTTTTGCTACCCCACATTTCATCCAACTCTTCTTCCTCTTCCTCTTCATTCATTTCAATTTCGTAAACGATTTCATCTAATTCTTCTTCCTCTTCTTCAGATTCCCAACCTTCATACTCTTCTTGTTCAGATTCAGTTTGAATAAGGTATTCATCTTCTTCATCTTTTAAATGAATAAAATCACCTTCTTTTTTAATTTCAAAACTGTCATCTGCACTCATTTGTTTAAAAGCTTTAAGGACATCTTCCATAGAACTGTCAGTTAAATCAGTAACTTCCATAGAATTAAATTCATCTTCACCACCCATATCAGATAAATCTGTCATGTCAAATTCCTCTTCAGAATCTTCGTCTTCTTCAGTTCCAAATTCGTCTTCTTCCTCTTCAGATTCTTCATCTTCAGATTCAAATTCGTTTTCTTCTTCCTCAGAATCTTCAAATTCTAATTCGTCTTCAACTTCAAATTCATCTTCTTCAGCCTCATTTTTCATAGACTCTTTTACTAATTCGCTAATTTCTTCTTTCATTGTAGAATGAAGTATTTCTTTTGCGTTTTCATTGATAGCTTCTTCCAAATTTTGTATTTGGATTAACGCTTCTTCAACTAAGTTTTTTTCTGCCATTGCGTAGTTATTTTATTAAATAAATATATGAATGTTTATAAAAATTAATTTTTTTTTGTTAGAGCATAAAAAAAGAGGACTTTTGTCCTCTTTTAAATGTTTTTTTACTTTGTAATTACTCAAACACTTCGTCAATTTTACTTTCACTAACTGAAGTAATTCTCCAATCATAACTAAATGATTTGTAAGCCTCAGTAACTTTAGCTTCTACATCAGTAACTGAATAACCTTTTACAAGTTTTTCTTCTCTTACTTTTTTAATTTTTCCTGTGTTTTCATCTGGCAAATCGTATTGGATTTTTGCCACAAAGTATTTTTCGTCCATTTCCATAATTATTTATTTTTTTAAATAATCGGAAAGTCTTCCCATTAAATCAAGCGATTTGTTAACTGTTCTTGCAGCTTTCATTTCGTTTTCTTCTTGTAGGTTCTCTTCAAACGCAAATCTTCCATCAGGTTCAGTAAATAAATAAGCTCCTGGTGTTGACGGTGAAGATACTAAGTCAAAACAAATTAATTCAAAATCATCTTGTACTTCATTTTGGTCACCTACTTTTTTTAAAGAACCTACCCCTCTTGATGATATACCTAACGTTACACCTAATCTTAATAGGTTTGCTGCTTGGTCACCCTTTGTTGACACAATACCTCTTTCATGGAACCCTGGTGAGGTTAGAAGTAATAACTTACCTAATAGAACATTACCATCCCACCACATCTCTGTAATCATGTGTGATACTCTATCCAAATCTATTAACGAAGATTCAGGATGGTTAAGTTCAGATAAGGCAGTTTTTTTACCTATATAATTTTTTATATAATTTTCAGATTCTCTCTTTAAAATTCTTTCAGGATATATTCTACCATTTCTATTTGGTGTGTTATATTTTTGTAGAACGGCATAAAACTCAAATGGTTTTGAATAATCTTTAAAGTCCCTACTTTCTTGTAAGAATGTTTGATTATGTTTTTCTGTTGGGGAAACATATCCCGCATCCATCTCAATTAAAATACCTCTTCCTGTCTCTCTTGGGCCTAATATTTTATAATTTTGCATTTTACCTTTTTATTAGATAAATATTAAATACTTTCTAATTTATCGGTAGTATTTAATTTATCCTTTTTAGTTAAATAAAATTTAAAATATTTTGAAGGTTTAAAACAGTATTTGTCTATTTGTGATATTATATTTTTTAATTCATTTTTTAACTCTGTTGATTTAAACCCCATTTCTGTTTTAACAAAAAGAGTTATTTCTAAATTCATGAAAGACCGTTTTTTAATTGATATTCCACTTGTTCTTAAATCTAAATCAACAATAAATTTATCATTAAATAAATCTTTGTTAATCATATCACCAAGAGTTGTTTTTATATTTTTGTTGAGTATTGATACAGGTCGTGACCAATCCATTTCTAAACCTTTTGGTTCAACCCAAGATTGGATGTTTAAGTAAATAGATTTTAAGTTTTTCGAATCCACAGTTCCATACGAACACTTTATTTGTTTGTAACCTTTGATTACACAACTTTTTCCTTTTTTCATTTACAATTTTTTCATATCTTCGTTTATTTATATATTAATAATAACACACAAAAATATAGTTGTCAAAAAAATGTTAATTATCCCTGTCAGAAATAACGAGGTGGAAAAAGCTTTAAAAATGTTTAAACAAAAAGTAGTTAAAACTCAACTTGTAAAAAAATTACAGGAAGGAAAATACTACAAAAAAAAATCTGACACAAAACGTCAGATTTTAAAAAATGCAATTTATAAAAATTCAAAGAATACTGAATTATAAATTTTGAGTTAAACTCAATAACTTAATATATTCTTTTTTAGATGGTTTAGAATTTGTAATTCTTTCTTTTGTCTCAATTAAAACATTTTTAAGTTCTTCATCAGATTCTGAAATTAATGTATCAATTTTTTGAACAGCATTTTCTTTTAATTCATCAAATTTACTTTTTAAATTTTCTTCTTTTGAAGTTAAAATTTCTTTAATTGAATTTCTTTCTGATTCAGTTAAATTTTCTAAATATTTTTCAGCAGTTTTATTAGCAACTTTTAACATTGAACTAATTGGAACTTTGGGTGTTTTACTTTCAACAATTGGTTTAGTTTTAGTTAAACTTTCAACAATTTTCTTTTTAGCAATTGATTTTTTTTCAGGTTTAATCAAATCACCATACAATAAATCATCAATAGTTTCATATTTGTTTTCTAAAACTATATCCTTTGTCCAACTTTTAATAAACTTATTTGTTGATTCTGAAAGTTTCAAATTTCTAAATTCTGAAACCATATCCTCAACCAAGTAATTGGAAGTTTCTTTATCTAAACCTTTGTTTTCATTTAGGTTGTCATAAATTGACATCATTTTAACAAAATCTTTATTTTTTAATAGTTTTTTGTTAAAAAGATACATATCAGTTTTAAGAGTTTCATTTTTGAATGACTCTACCAACTTATTTTCTACTAGTGTTTTAATTATTCCGAATCTCATTTTATAATAATTTAATTATAAATATCAATCCTTTAATAGTTTATCCAATTGATTTCCAATTTCACCCAATGATTCTTGAACTCTACCTAAATCAATCAGTTCATCTTCATTTAACATTCCACTATTTTCTAATAAAATATTAAGTCCTGAATTACGTTTTTCTATGTTTTCAGGAACTGTACCCGCACCTTCTGCCGGTGGTGGGGCAGGACTTTCAGATGGTGGTGCAGCACTTTCGGAACCACCTCCAAATCCTTCCATTCCTCCTAATCCTGATTCAGGTGGTGCTCCCCCACCTTCTGATGGGGCACCTGCTGGTTCACCCTCTTTTTTACCATATAATTTATCTAAATTATCAAATAAACCTGTATGAGTAATAACTTCAGCAGTTTTCTTAAGTTCTTCACCAACGGCTCTTTCAATACGTTGTTGTTGTAAGTCAAGTTTAATTTCTTCATCAGAAAACCCAAGAATGTGTTTCTTAGCCCATGACATAGACACTGGTGCAATTCCACTACCAGGGTCAGCAACTAAATCCTTATATAATAAAATCTTTTCTTTCCATACATCAATTTTCATCAAATCTGCCTGAGTTGACGGATTTGTTAAACTAAGTTGGAAATTTGATATTTCATCTTCAAAACCTAAAATGAATAAATGTATAATAGCAATTTTATTCAATTCAGAAATCATATTTTTTTGAATTCTGTTAATAGTTCTTGCAAAACGAATATCTTGTAGTGATAAATTTTTACCGTCACCAACAGTTTCTTCAAAACCTAAAAACGCTTTAGGTACTCTTAAAGCTGTTAATAATTTCTTTTGGATATATTCGATATCCGCAATTTCAGATAGGTTCTGTGCCCCCGCTAATGTCTCAATAGGACTTGCCTGTGCGGTATCTCTAACAGGAACGAAATAATCTTGGTCAACCGCCATCTGATTAAATCTCATATCTACATTACCCGATTTTGGGTCAACAGTTTGACTTCTCTTAAATTTATTCGCAAATCTTTGGATATATGGTTCAACATCCGCATCATCCATATTTCCAACAAACACTTTAAATACACGTCTTTCAGGAGCTCTTGATGTTCTGTAAATTAACATCGCATCTTCTGATAACAATAATTGTTTCCAAATACGACGAGCTTTTTCTAACATAGATGTACCATAAGGTAATCTTCTATCATCACCTAATAATCTGAAGTGAGCAATTTCCCAAGTATTAAATTCTAAATCTTTCTGTTTCCATTTAAACTTTAAATGTTTTTTTTCAGGATTAGTAGTTGAATCAGTTGAATGTGAACCCATACCCGCTTCCAATCGTTCAATTTCAATAATTGGTAACTGCATACATCCTACAACACCTTTTTCAGGGTCTAATTTTATATAAACAAAGTTATCACCATACTTACATGTGTTTCTTGTCCACATGGGTAAGTTAGTGTTAATATCTAAAGCGTTATTAAACAAATCCCCAAGAATTGATTTAATTCTTGACGATTCAGAATAAATTTGTAACATGTAACCATCTTGATTGATGGTGGTAGATTCCTCAGCGTAAATGTCTAAAGCAGCACCAATTTCAGGTGTAAACTCCATTGACTCATAGTCATAAAAAGATGCTAAACGGGTTGGTTCGTAATAAACTGCTTGAGTATATAGATTATTTTCAATTCGACCCCATTGGTTCGCCAAATAATATGTTTGTTGAGCTTGAAGTTTCTCTCTTTCGTATTCGGCCTTTGAGGTTGTTTTTAATAACTCGCTTTTATCATATTTGTATGTAGGGTAATCCTGACCTAATAATGAATTAGGGCCAAAGGTCTGTGATAACCTTTGCCATACCGTTAGTTTATTTTCACTCATATCTAAAGTATAATTTGTTTAAACAACACTATAAATGTTATTTACTAGGTTTTTTATCACTTACAGGTAATTTTACAGTTTGTACCCCTTGTCCGGATACTTTACTTCTTGTACCTGCGTTATATGTTCCTGATTTTTGTCTTTTTATATATCCCATAATTTTATCTCCTTCCTCCGAATAACCATAAATAGTTTTCATAATCACTTTTTGTGGCTTCTCGTTTAAAGTTTTCTTGATGTTGAGGGACTACCGGGTCCATGAATTGTTTTCGATTATATTCATTTGTATTAACAGTCCATGAATTAATCATTGCCTTTGTTTGATTTGTTACCTTATTAAGTGACGTAAATGATGATTCACCAACATAAAGAGCCATAGCTACTGACATAATTAAATCATCGTGTTGTCCTTTTTGGTGGTCAGGTCTTCCATTTATATAAATAAATGTGTTCATTTCATTTAACAATCTACTTGAATTTATTTTAAAACCATGTCTTAAATATTCTTCAAAGGTTGCAATAATTTGAACTCTCTTAGCATTAAAGTTAATTCCTGGTATTTTTTCAGTAGCCTTTGGGTCATATTTCCATTTATTTGAGATATCTACACCGTCAACGTACATATTCTTATACCCTAACTCTCTAAGTCTTAAGGACGTTGTAACACCCATACCACCTGTAATATCTATTACAATAAATGCGTTATACATATTACCCCATTTAAAACATATTTCCGCTAATGTGTCAGGAGGAAGTTTTCCAACATACTCAGCAACTTGTTCTCTTGTATCAAAATCAATGATTTGGAATGTTGAGAAGTCCTCACTATCCCCACGAGATACGTCAACACCCATAATGTATTTTTTACCCATTTCAGGTTCTTTCCAAATCCAAAGTCCACCACCCATCATCTTTGTGGATGGTTCTTTAACCATATTAATTCTTAAATTTTCCAATAAATCCGAATCAAATACGTTATCCCCCGAACCAAGAAATGCACATTCTAATTCCTGACTAACTTTACGTTTGTCATATTTAAGTTTTTTAACCATTGATTCATACCAAGAAGAACTTGGTTTATATCCCTGAGCAATCAATTGTCTTATTTCATCAAAGTTTTTTTCTTTATTGTTATAGTCAATAATTTCAACAGTTTGATATTCATTACGATTTAAATAATAATGAATAATATCTTTTACATTTATTAATGATAAATCTTTAGCATATCTTGGGTCTTTCCACCAAACCATTTCGGAAACTTTAAATTCATTCATTCCCTTTAACGCTTGGTCATATATACCATAATAAATTGGGTCATATCCATTTGGTGTTGATACAACTATAACCTTACCACCTGTGGATAAGGATGCCATACAAGCCGCCCAAAAATCATCATCGGCATCAATATACGCCGCCTCGTCAAATATCAAGATTGTTGGTGTATAACCACGAAGAGCATCTTTAGATGTCGCAACTGCTTTAACTTCACATCCATTTGTTAATTTAAAATGTCTTTGTGAGTTTTTTTCAGCAGAAAAACCAACACCTACCCAACTAGGCCATTGTTCAGTAAATCCTCTAATTTTATTTGCAACCTCAACTGCTGTATCTAATTTGTTAGCAATAACCAATATTTTTTCAGGGCTATTCTTTTTAGCAAAAACAAGTTTTTTTGATGACCAAGCGGCTGTCACAGTTGATACACCTGCCTGTCGATACTTTAATGCAATATTTTCGTTATAGTTTTCATAATCTTCAACCAAACTAACTTGGTCAGGAAATAATTCTAATGGGACATACTTTTGAACAGTGTTGTCATATGTCTGTAAATAAGTTTTAAGGGCGTATGGTGTTGATTTCATACACTTGGCATACTCCATTAAAACTGCTTCTCTTGATAAACTCATATACTATAAATATAAAATTTATCTTAAAATAGAAAACCCTTCATCTCTGAAGGGTTTTAAAGTTTTTAGTTGATGCCTAATCCTTTTAAGAAATCATCAAAATCCTCATCATCATCGTCGTCATCATCCTCATATTTCTTCATAGTATCTTCATATTCTTCTTCTTTAAGTTCAGCAATGATTTCATCAACCATATCTTTTACCATTTTCTTTCCTTTTGGTGAACCTGATAAAATTTCACGAGCCATTGCAAAGAATTCGTTTGGGGTAAGTTCGGCAAACTTAACAAGGAAATATTGTTGTAAGTTTCTCTTATCATCATCAAACAATTCATCAGGATAAGCTTCACGAAACTTTTGCCAAATAACCGGCCCTAATCTCATATCCCAAATTTCACCAACAACAGTATCTTGTGATTTAATAACCGCTTCTTGTCTTGTCTTATCTTTCGGTAATCCGTATGTTCCTGCAATTTCCATAACACCTTTAGCAAGTTCATGAATAAGGATTGGTAAATTAACACCACGAGCCTTTACTGTCGGTGGGTCAGTCTTAGCGTCTAACTCAGACATACCATATGTCGATTCTCCACCACCTGCCATACCTTGAACCATTGAGTCAGGCATTAACCAATAAAGTGAATCAGCAAATGACATAAAGACACCATACATATTCAATAATCTTGGGTTAATAGCATTTAACTCTCTATTTAATAATTCAAACATATAAGAAGATTGTTTAGCCGCTCCTTGAATAAGGGAGTTTATAAACCTTCTTTTAGCCTTTTCTAAATCAAATTTTTCAAATGAATCCATGAAATCCTCAAGTTGTTCTTGTTCTTCTTCAGAACCAAACATGTTTTCAATTTCTTCTTCACTTGGTTCTTCACCTTTAGCAGATAACTTACTTGAATCAATGTCATTTGGTTTAACCAACTGAACATCATACTGTAATGCTCCTTCAGGAATACCAAATTCCTTTTGAACAACCTCAATTGCTAATTCTTCCAAGTATTCTTTGTTTTCAGATTCAATCTGAGCGATTTCTTGCATAGCGTTCATCACCATCATTTGAAGTCTCATCATTGAATTCTGCGAAGTCACATCTTCAATACCTGTATATCTTTTTAATCTGTTAATAACCTCTTTAAATCTTTGAGACGCAATAAGTTGTTCAAAGTTAGATGGTTTATCCGGACTTTCAGGTGTTATTTCAGGAAATGCTTTACTACCTGAATGAGGTGTTTCACCTTTCTCAAATTTAGATTGAATATCAGGTGCCATTCTTTCAGGGCCTTCATATCCGATAGGTGCCTCATTAAGTCGACTAACCAATCTTTTTACTAATTTTTCTTTTTTCATCTTACTCACCTTTTAATTTAATATTCATTTTACCAAAACTCAAATAAGATGGTAATTCACCTTTTGGTCTTGGTTCAGTGTCTGGTGCTGGTTTGAAAGGATTTTTTCTAGTCGGAGTAGTTGTCTTTTCCTTTTCCTTAGTTCTTTCTTTTTCTTTTGTACCAGAACCTTTTGGTCTTGGTTCAGTGTCTGGTGCTGGTTTGAAAGGGTTTTTTCTCGTAGGAGTTGTTGTTTTTTCTTTTTCTTTTGTTCTTTCTTTTTCTTTTGTTTGTGATTCCAAAATACTTCTGATTAAATCTTTTTTTGTCATAGATGGTCTTAAATTTTCTTCAATGATTTCTCTCATTTTTCGTTCCAAAATAACTTCATATGGATTTTTACCTTCTTTTAATGACTTTTTGACATCAAGAACACATCTTTCAAATTTCTTATCTTCACCTTTAGTGTAATCGTCTTTCTTTTTACCTTCTAAACCCAATGATGATGTACAGATAGCCCAAGGATTTTTTTCAACTTTCTTTTTTGTTTTTTTCTTACCCTCAGTCATTTCACCTTCAGCTGTTGATATTTTTAAAACTCCGTTTTCCACTTTAGCGGTTGATGGTTTGTTAGGGTCATTTGATTTTGGAATTACCGCCCCTTTATTTTGAATATCCGATAAAGGTATATTTGTTGTTGTTGTTATATCTTTAGTTTGGGTAATTGCTTCTTTAGTTTCAGATTTTTTACCACTCGAAAACATATTCCCAATAGGTTTATTCATTTTACCATAACCAATAAATCCATGGGCATTAACCATAGATTCATATAAGGTATTAATTTGTTTTGGAGATTGTTTACTTAAATTTTCTTTAGTAAAACCTATCTCAACTAATTTTTGAATTTGTTTTTTTATTTCCATCTTCTTCAAACTCTTTATAAAATTCAAGGATTATATCCTTTTCATATAATTTATCTTTAACTTGTTGTTCAGTCATTCCAAAGTGAAAAACTAATCTTTCATCTTTATCACTATCTTTTTCCCAAGCTAAAGCTACCACATTATCTAACGCATCTTTCATACAAAAAAAATCGGAGTTTTGAATGAGCTCCATATCTATTCCGTCTCTATTCAATACTCCTACTTTTTTAATTTCTTCAGTATCAGGTGGTGTTGGGTTTCCGTTAGCTGGAACTGTGTCCCAATCATCACCAAATACTTCAGTTGTTTGTGAGAAAATAAACTCATAAGTTTTATTTCCTCTATAATTTGCCCCTAATCCGTTAACAAAAACTAAATAACTCATAGGATATTACCTTTTGGAGATACCTTAAGTTGTTTGTTTTTATTTTCAAATACTAAATTACCTTTATTAGTTTTACCTACAAAAGTTACAAACGGGAAATTGTTAACAATCTTTTTTGATATTTCAGCTTGAGCTTCAGTTAAAGATAATCTTTCAATTTCTTTATTATACTTAATCTTTCTTGATTCTGAAATAACTTTTTGTTCTTTTTTCTTTTCTGTAATAAATTTCTTTTCATTTTCATTAATTACAACATAACCTTTAAGAACTTTTTCAATTGTAGATTCTTTAAAAATACTTTTAAGAGCGGATTCTACATAACTTTCTTCGTTGAATTCCCCTTCGTCCATCCAACCTTCATCCATTTCACCTTCAGGTTCTGCAATTGGTTCTTCCTCAGAAGACATTTCAGGTTCTTCACTTGACATTTCATCTTCAGATGAACCCATATCTTCCATTCCGTAGTCAGATTCTTCTTCACCTTCAAATCTTGTTAAGATTTCTTCTTTATCATCTTCATCTAATGATGATAAATCTAAAGAAGATAATATTGAATTAATAACATATTTTACATCTTTACTTGATAACTCTTCCTCACCTGAATAATCTCTAATTTTTTGAGCTAACTTTCCTGTTAACTTTTGGATAGATTTAAATGTAACTGGTTCACCTTCTCCACCTTCTGATGGTAATTCATCCATATCTGATGGTTCTTCCATACCCATTTCATCTCCTTCAGGAGCAATTGGTAAATCGTCACCCATATCAGTACCCATATCAGAATCCATAGATGGTTCTGCAGGTGCTGGAGTTTCCTCAGGTGCCGGTGGAGGTAAATCTGAAGGTTCTTCAGCTGGAGCTTCCATTTCAGGCTTTGGTGTTTTTAACATGTATTTCTTATCTTCAGTGAATAAAGAAATTCCTTCACTAATACCGTTAACTCTATTAATTTCACCAGCCATTAAATTTAATTTTCTCATAGCCGCCGAGTATGAAGAAAAGTGTTTTCTATTCTTCATGTGGTCAATATAATCTGAAACAGATTCACTGATTTGTTTTTTGATAATATAACCTAATCTTTCTTTTACAATTTCATAGGTGTTACCATCAGCTAATGTTACTCTGTAATCAACTGAAGATGTTTCATTAATTGAATTTGGAATATTCTCGTTATAACGAGCGATTTCCATAATTCTTTGGATTTTATCCATACCTTGTAGTTTTTCACTACCAATTGGTTTTAGTTTGCTCATAATTTTTTAACTATTTAATCCGTTAAAACCGCCTATTGTTACGGCATTTAATTGTACTACAGTATCTCCTGAAATTGTTCCACCTCCATATGTTGGGTGTGGTTGTAACGTTGATGTACAACTATTACATGCGGTTCCACCTGTAGTGTTGTTAATAACTACATATGTATATGTTCCTGAAGAATACTGCGCCATAATATTATTTTTTCTTTATAAATATAAGGAAAATTAAGATTTTTTTAGATTAAGTAAAAAATCTATCTTTTGTTCCATCAGTGATAATTCTTTATCGACCAATTTATTCTCTAAATTAAATAGTTTTTCCAAATAATCACTTCTTCTTAAGTACTTAAAGACCAAATTTTCATATGAATATTCACCATCTTTTTTAAGACCTGAACTTCTATATTTTTTAAGTTTTTCTTTAAATTTTTTAATATATTCTCTTGCTTCATCGATATCTTTCTCCGATGCGTTATCAACCACAGTATCAATCTGTGTTTTCCAGTGATTAATTTTCGACTTTAATAATTTAGTATCAATACTAACTTCCTCTTTTTCAGGTTTAACCAACCACTCATCATATAACACAGAATAAACACCTGAACTAAAATGTGACTCACTTTCATTCTGAACATAAAGTTCAACTTCATATCCAAAAATTTTAATATCGTGATTGGTATTAAAAATTGTTTTTTTCACTTTAAACAACTCTTCATATAGTGGAAGTTCTGTATCTGAAAATTGAATAAAATCAGAAACAACGTGAAGGTCGATATCAGAATACTCTGACCAATTATAATTTGCTAATGAACCTGTAAAAATTACATCTTCAACTAAAATAGGTACTCCGATAAAATCAACAAATTCATTTGCTGTGTGAAGTAATTTTTCTCTTACTTCTTTACGCAACTTCATGTTCTCATCCCAAATTTTTGAGTTGAGTTTATCTTGAGCAAAAAAACTTTTAATGATATTATTGTCTTTCACAAATAATAAATATCTGTAAATTACAATCTTTTATATTTGTAAGCCTTTGCGATGTTTTTACTAAAATAACTTCCTTGTGATTCCGCCATTCTAAAACGAGTATATACTTCGTGTGGTACATCGTCATACTCATATTGAATACCTGTCTTAAAATCAACAATTAACTTCTTAGATTCAGTGTTATAATCAGTTTTAGTAATGTTTGATGACTCGATTTCACAAATGATGTTAGTTCCTTTGATTGTTTCTTTAAGAATTGCCATAACTTTTTTTTGTAAGTATAAAAAAAATTGTATTAGTTTTGTAGTTGAATTTAACAAGAAAATAAATTAATCTTAATCAAAACAATTTTTATGACAGATTCAGTTGATGAAGGTGGAAAACTACCAAAAAAGACAGAGGTAAACTCAAGTACACCTGTTCTAGACAATTTTAGTCGTGACCTTATTAAACTTGCCGAGGAAGGTAAATTAGACCCAGTTGTAGGTAGGGAAAACGAAATATTACGAATTGCACAAATTCTTTCAAGAAGAAAGAAAAATAACCCAATTATTATTGGTGAACCTGGTTGTGGTAAGACCGCAATTGTTGAGGGGTTGGCTATGAAGATTTTTGAAGGTGATTGTCCAAGAAACCTAATTGATAAACGTATTTTATCATTAGAGATGAATTCGGTAATTGCCGGAACAAAGTATCGTGGTCAATTTGAAGAACGATTAAAGGTTATCTTGGAAGAAATTCAGGCAAACCCTAATGTTATTCTATTCATTGATGAAATCCATACTATTGTAGGAGCGGGTAACGCATCAGGTTCAATGGATGCATCTAACATTCTAAAACCTGCATTATCAAGAGGTGAAATACAATGTATTGGAGCAACAACATTGGATGAGTACAAGAAACAAATTGAAAAGGACGGAGCGTTAGATAGACGTTTCCAAAAAGTAATAGTTAGTTCTTCAACCAAAGAAGAAACATTACAAATCCTTAAGAATGTTAAAGACAGATATGAAAATTATCACAAGGTAAATTACACTGATGAAATTTTACAAATCTGTGTTGATTTGGCGGAACGATATATCACAGACAGAGAGTTCCCTGATAAAGCGTTTGACATCTTGGATGAGGTTGGAGCAAGAGCTCAGGTAGATGTGAAAAATCCTGAAATTATTGATGAATTAAAACGTCAGGCATTAGAAATTAAACAACAAAAATTACTTGTTGTTAAAAAACAGAATTACGAAGAAGCCGCAAACTTAAGAGATAAAGAAAAGAAAGTTTTATCACAACTCGATATTGAAAAGAAAAAGTTTGAACAAACTCTTTTAGATAATAGAAAAACAATTTCTGAAGAATTGGTTTATGAGGTAGTGTCAACAATGACAAAAATACCTTTAACTAAACTTAATTTAGATGATAAAGTTGCTCTTATTAATTTAGAAGAAGAGTTAAACAAATCAGTAGTTGGACAAAAAGATGCTGTTACTAAAATTGCAAAATCTATTCGTAGAAATAGATTAGGTATCAAAGACCCAAATAAACCAATTGGTTCATTTATATTCTTAGGTTCAACAGGTGTTGGTAAGACATTGTTGGCTAAAGAATTGGCTAAACAAATTTTTGGAAGTGAGGAAAACCTTATCCGAGTTGATATGTCTGAATTCCAAGAAAAACATACCGTATCTCGTTTGATTGGTTCACCTCCTGGTTATGTTGGATATGATGAAGGTGGACAACTTACAGAACAAGTAAAAACCAAACCATATTCTGTAGTATTATTTGACGAGGTTGAGAAAGCCCACAAAGATATCTTCTCAGCATTACTTCAACTATTAGACGAAGGTTACATGACGGATAGTTTTGGAAGAAAAATCAATTTCAAAAACTGTTTAATCATCATGACTTCAAATCTTGGGGTGAAAAAGATGCAAGAGTTTGGTGCAGGTGTTGGATTTAGTAAGACAGGTAATGTTTACACCAATGAAGAACTTAAGAAAACGATGTTGAATAAAGAATTGAAGAATCACTTCGCACCTGAGTTCATCAATCGTTTGGATGAAGTAATTGTATTCAACACACTTCAAAATGACGATATCCAAAAGATTGTTTTGGTTGAAATTAACAAACTAAAAACTCGTCTATTAAACTTGGGTTACAACATTAATTTTGGTCAATCAGTAATTGACTTTGTTTCAAAAGTAGGATTTGATGATGTTTACGGAGCACGTCCTCTAAAGAGAGCAATCCAAGAAAAGATTGAAGACTACATTTCAGATGAAGTATTACGTGAAAAAATTGTATTAGGTAAGACTTATAATATCGAAATCAATGAAGAAGAGGTTTCAATAACAGAAGTTGAAGTCCAACCTGATGAAACACCAAAAGTGAAAAGACCAAGAAAGAAAAAGGGGGAATAAACCCCCTTTTTTTATGATTAAAAATTAAACATTTGTGAATTATGTATGAATTGGTATTTCTGTTTACCAAGTTCTTCGATTAGTTTTTTACCTGTATTCATACCAGCAAAAACTTCATGGACAACAACATACTCATTTGGTGTGTGATAGTTATGATATCCGATTGAGAAGTTGATACAAGAGAAGTCAAACTTCTTACGAAGTTGCCAAACATCAGTGTAAGGGTGTTGCATATATTTTGGTTCAGACAACATACCTTCAGAAAGAACTTTTTTAGCTTTTGTTTCAAATTCAGAATCCGTTTCAAATACTTTAACACCATAACAATATTCTGTTACCATGTAGTCGTCAGGAGCGTCAAATTGAATTGCGTAACCTACATTACTAAAGAAATCTCTGTCAGCTTCTTTTGAACCCAAACAACCAACTTCTTCAGATACAAATAAAGCAACTTTAATTACATCAAAGACTTCCAATAACTGAAGACAAGCAAACACTCCACACTTATCATCACCACCAATACCTGTTGGGTTACCCAAATCGTTATATGCCTTAAGAGATAAACTTAGATTACCTTTTGAATCTTTAAGTTGTTCTTCATGGATATTGATTGTGTCAATGTTATGAACCGTATCGGTATGTGCGACAATACAAGGATAAAATTCACCCTCGTTTATTTCACCCTTTGTGACATAAACATTTCCAAAGTCATCAACTTTAAAATTGTGTTTTTTTTCGGTTAAATATTCAACCAAAAATTCAATCATTAAATCTTCTTTAAATGATTTTGTAGGTATTGACAATACCTTTTTTAAGAAATCAACATTTTCTATCATAGCTCATAAAGATAAGCTATTTTTCTATTAAAACAATTCAGGATGATATAAAAAATTTAAAAAAGTATCATAATCAATTTTAACGGTTTGGTTAAATTCATTTTTACTATGATTACTATATGTAACAAGTATCTTTCCGTCATCAACATCTTGAATTATGAATTTGTTTGGTGTCTTTTCACCAAATGTTTTTTGTGAAGGAAATTCATACCATTTATTAAATTCACTATACTTTAACTTTGATAATTTTTCAAGTATTTCAGAGTTTTTACGATAAGAATCGATATTATCACTATTTTCAATTTTTTCCATGATTTTGTCAAGATTCCAAGTTACACTTCTGTTAAAACCTTCATCATCATAATTTTGACTATCAAAATAAGCATAATAATCTTCATATAAATCTTCATCAAACTGTATTCCCAATTGGTCAATACTTGTTTTTAACATATCTGAAAGTTTAGCGTCTTTGTCTTCACCAGATTTATCCCAAGTATTTAAAAGAATTGCTACAGTTGTCATGTAGAGATTAGTACATTTTTTCTCAAAGATATTTAAAGGAAGTAAAGCGTTACATAATTTAGATGTAACATATTGTCTTAATCCTTTAACCAAGGCTTCATCATATTCACTTGAATAATCGTAAATAATACTATCTATCTCATTTGAAAATTCATTTTTTAACCACTTACAAATTTCAATAACTTTATCGTTATGATTTCTTAAATCATCAACGGAAAGACTAGGTCTTAATATTTTTACTATTTGTTTAACCCTATCTAAATTCTCATCATTGAAATAGTGTAGTAAATAACCCTCGTCCCAATCATAATCCATGGAATAATCATCAACAAAAACATTACCTCCATAATACCCCCCTTGGAAAGCAACTCTAATTAAATAACCGTTATTAGTTTCATCATTATTTCTAGTGAAAAGGTCAACATAATCATTAGTATCAAACGTTAAATAAACCAAAGACTTACCAAGATTTTTTTCATTTATTCTTGTAATACGTAAAATATCCTCATCGTCTTCGTACCTAACAAAATTTGCGGTAACTAAATCTTCCGTAAAATCTTTTAATGCCTGATAAAGTTGACTCATTAAACTTTTTTTTAATAAATACTTGGTAAAAGAAGAATATATTTATATCTTTGTAACATAGTTCTTTGAGTATATGGGGATGTTTTTGGATTTGACAGGTATGAATCTGTCATAAAACGCACGTCGGGGCTAAACTAACCCTGTAAAACTGGTTTAAAACACAAACGGCAACACAATTGCAAAACTTTCTACACTCGGTTTAATCCGTACTGAAGAAGTAACTGTAGCCTAATCTAAGATTAGTATACAACGGGGTCGGTGAGCATATAACCTTGCAACAGAAGCTTGTACTGTGGTGTGGTTTCTATCCGAAAAGAAACAAAGTGGAGGATTAGTTCTCAGTAAACCGAACCACTATAAAATAAGGGAATTGTGAAGTTTCGGATTGTTTAGAAAAACAATGACCTAAACGTGTAGTGTTTTATGGTCGACATATTTGGACCGGGGTTCGAACCCCCGCATCTCCACCAATTAAAAAGGGACTTTTCAGTCCCTTTTTTTATTTTATCATTTTTGATTTAATTCTTTTAACATCTTCTAAAATATTCTTTTTCTTTTGTTCAGATTCAAATTGTGGTATAATACTTTTAACTTTATCTAAAATATCATCTAATTTATATCCGAATATTTCAAACCCATTATCATCGTCTTTCACATCATCATCAGAAAAAAGTTCTTTTGCTTTATCCACCAATCCTTTTTGACTTTCTTTATCACCTACCTTTGCATCTGATAAGTCACCTAATCCAACATAATCTAAAAATTTATCAAGTTTACTTGGTTCTTGTAATGGTATTTTTGACTCAATTTTATCAAAATCAATATGGTCTAAATCTAAATCTTTAACTGATGAACAAAATTCAGAAGTGCCGTGACCTTCATCTTTTCCACTTTCAGACCAAGAAAAATGATAGTGAACACCTGTTGAATGTTTACTTGGATGTCTATATTCATCAATAAAAGTAAACCCAGGATATTTTTTTCTTACAGCACATAACACAGTTGATATTCTATCTAATTCTTCATCATCATTTTTATCAACCCCTTTAAATACAACGTCATTAGCATTACCTTTATTATGTCGACTATTTGGGTAACTTTGGTGGAATTTATCTCTACCTGAACCAAATCTAATTTTTAGATGAGGTAACTCTTGTTTTAAGGCGGCGGCGGCTTTTTTCAAAACATCACCAAATTGAGGGGTTAAGTCTCCGACCTCAGCCATGGTTGATTTTGTTTCATAACCTAATCCCTCCAAATAATTTTTAACACTTGATGCCACAGGACGAGCAATTGATTCTTCTTCAAAGATATATTCTAACTTACGTAGTTCTTTTAATGATTGCTCGTGTAATTGTTTTTTATTCATTATGAAAATGGTATATTTATAAATATTATGGAAAACAATAAATTAATTCAAATCGCCAAAAAGTTATCTTTATCCATTAAAGATAGATATGTTACACAAATATCAAGAAAATTAAATGACCGTAAAGGCCCGTATCGACAAATGATGTCCGTGTTAGAAGGATGGGATTTTGTTAAATTGGTATTTTTAATCAACGCCATTAATAATGGTGAAAAAGAATTTGAATCAATATTATGGAAATTAGACAATGAAAGATTTACCTACGCAATTGCCACTGTATTTGATACTGAAGTTCAGGAAAGCTGTGATTACTGTGGTGGTGATGGTGAGATTAGTTGCAGTGAATGCGATAGTTCAGGTGAAGTAGATTGTGATGAATGTGGTGGTGAAGGTGAAGACGACGAAGGTGAAACATGTTCAAATTGTGATGGTCGTGGTAGACTTGATTGTGATACCTGTGGGGGTAGCGGTCATGAAGATTGTTATGACTGTGGTGGTACAGGTGAACAACAAAAAAGCGATGCTTACGAATTAAAATTAGACTTTTATTTTAGTATTAATGAAGAATTAAAATCAGAAGTTAGTGAACTTAACAGATATGACAAAATTGACTCTGACACAATCACAGATTATGAAGATACAAATGAAACTATATTAGTATACGCATCACCGATGGCAATAGAAGTTGAGACAAATGAAGATTTAGAATATAATACTGAATATTTCTATGAAATAGATACAGCAGGATGGGTTGGTAATACGGCTAGTAACCCAAACTTTGATTTAGATTATTAAATCAAAAAGTTTCTAACTGACTGAGTGTCTTTTTTGAAGTCCTCTCTAAAATTCTTTGTAAACTCCTCATTTTCACAATATACTTCAACATGTTCACTGAACACCCAATCCATACAAAGAAGAGCTATTAAATGATTTTCTTTGTCCATAATTGGTAATGAAACCATAGATTGTGTTCCAAACTTTTTAATTAAAGCTCTCGTTGCAATATCAGGGATAAGTTCACAATCGTGAATAAACAATCCGTCATCCATAGTTTGTTTAATTAACCAATTGTAATGACTTACAAAAACATTTTGTATTTTTTCAGTTATTCTTTCAAGACCATCTGAACATCTTTCATATGTCACAGACGCTTTTTGCATTGCTGATGATGTATAGAAATTACCACCATTGTGAAATTGAATAACATATATTCTATCAGCATTATATTTTCTTCTAATTTCTCTTAAAGTAGAGTGAACAATTTCATCTGTTTCAATTTGCTGAGAAAGTTTGTTTCTTGAACTTTGCTTTGCTCTCTTTTCCTTCATCATATTGAAAAACCCCGCAGTTATTAATGCTATAACAATTGATGTAACTGAGGTAATAATCGTTGGTACTAGTTCCTTCACTTTTTCTTTCTTTAAAATTTATGTAACTGATTTATAAATAGTTTAAAAAATAAAAAAAGGGTCAATATTAACCCTTTTTTTAATGTGGTACCCCCGAAGGGATTCGAACCCCTGACCCACAGATTAGAAATCTGTTGCTCTATCCTACTGAGCTACGAAGGCAATTATTTGTCACAAATATACGTGTTTTTTGTTACACCATCAAATTTTCTTGACAACGTATCTGTAACCTGAGTCAGAATTCATCTGAAGAATAGATTTAAAATCTTCAGCCTTTTCTTCAGCATCAAATTCTAAAATTTCGTCCTGAGAATTTAAAATAATAACAGGTAATTCTTTCTTGTCGACCTTAATATACTTAACAATACAATACATAATTAATATCCAAAATGTGTTCCACTATAATTATCCCAAGCGTCATCAAACGAAAATTTAACTCTATCGTATTTTTCAATTATAGAAGATGATTTTTCCTCAATAAAGTTTGGATTTGAAATAAATTCTTTCCATGTATAAAAATCATGTAAACTTTCTAATACCTCTAAAGGAACTAGTATAAGTTTATCATGAGTTAACCCTTTAACATCATTTCTATATTTTTCAGATATTTGTATTTTGTTTTCCGACATAACAATTTAAGTATAATAATACTTATTGGAAAATTCAATTTGTCTCAATAAATTTTTATTAATATATTTGTGATTATGAGTGGAATATTGGTTCTTAATTCAGATTATAGTCCCTTAAATGTAACATCGTTTAACCGTGGGTTTAATTTAGTATATAAAGGAAAGGCAGAGATTGTTAAATCATCTGAAGAACCAGTTGTATGCGGTGTTATGAAATTTGTTAGACCATTGATTATTCGTCTTTTAAATTACGTTTCTTTTAACAGAAGAAGAATACGTGTTAATCGTCATAGAATCATGAGACGTGACAATAATGCCTGTGTATATTGTGGTAGTAAAAAAGACCTTACAATCGACCATATTATCCCAAAATCAAAAGGTGGGGGTAATACATGGGATAACCTAGTTACGTGTTGTATAACGTGTAATTCGAAGAAAGGGGACAAGTTATTGAGTGAGACTAATATGAAGTTAATGAAAAAACCCACAGAACCTACTATATTTTCGGATTCTGTGGGTCAGTCTTTACAAAAAGTTTGGATTGAATTCCAAAAAAGTTTCTAATTATTTTTCAATAATTGATTTTTTAATTTTTTCTTCAAGTGACTTGATATCTGTTTTAACACCTTCAATATAATTTTGTAGATGTTGTCTTACACCTTGCTTAAGTTGTTTATCATCAAACTTAATTGACTGAGATACAATACCTTTTAATCCTTCTTCTTCTTTTGAAGATGATTGTGCAGATTTTGTAACCGCAGTTGCAATAGCCTCAGGAACATCATATTCGTTTTTAAACATATCTTTAGCTGAAACTTTTTCTAATTCAGATTTTATGTTCTTTCCCATTTCTGATGTTGGTTGTACTTGTAGTTTGTTTAAAATATACTCAATTGCTCTATTTTTAAATTCAGTTTCTTTTCCTTGGAAAATAACATCAAATGATTTTTCAAATTCTGCGTTTGTTGCTTCGTTTAAATTTTTAGTTTTTCTGAAATTATTAAGTCCGTCAAAGAATTTTTTGAAGTTTTGTTTTTGGAAATCTTCAGATAATGAAATTAAAGTTTTTTCATTTTTCTTTGATTTTAATTTGGTTTGAATATTTTCTTTAATCATTTTACCTTCTTGAAACACTCTTAATTTAGTTTTTACTCTACTTTCCAAATCCGTCTTTAACCAATTTGAATTTTTTGAATTACACATTTGAATAGCCTTTTGAACTGTTTCACTTCTATCTGAAGATGATTTTAAAGCATTTCTTAAATTAACACATAAATTTCTATTAGCACCTGCTGATAAAATTACTTCAGCACTTGAGTCAGCTGGTGTATCTGAAGGTCTAACATTTTTAGTTTTTCCTTCTTCACTTCTACCACCTGAAATATATGGTGTAACTTCTTCACCACTATCTTTTAAAAACTTAGTAAATAAATCACTTTTTCTATCAACACGAGTAAGTTCGTCTCTCATCCAAACTTTATGTAACGACAATAATCTAACAATTGGGTGTTGGTAAATTTGATGTTCTTTACCATCTTCATCCATCCAAACATTTTCATCCCAATTAATATCATTAGCATCAAAACCACAAAAATCAGATGGTACTAAATTACCATACCAACCTTGTTCACCTGACCATTCAATAAATTCTCTAGTTTTTTGATTTAATGTTTCAACACCTTCTCTTCTATATTTTTTTTCAAATAAATTACCTAAAGTCCAAGACTCACATTTTCTTTTTTCTGACTCAATTGCTTTTTCAAAACTAACGTCAACCCCTTCACCTGTCTTTAACCAATTTTCGTTTTCATCTTTAATTTGTTTACCTAACGATTGTAAAGCCGAGTTAGGAGAATTAAGTAAGAATTGGATAAACTCATTACCATATTCTTCCCAAGCAATTTTGATAGAATCAGCATCATCTTTTATATCTGAAATAATATCTTTAATATTTTTTTTGCTAAAAAAACCATAACGAAAACTTTTTAACCATTTTCTGAATTTATTTGACCTATCAATAGTATTAATTGGGAATTCAACTTTTTTAGTTTCAGTATCTTTTTTATCCTTAGAACCAGAATCTTTTTTATTATCAGAACCGCCTGGTCCTTTACCCTCTTTTTTATTATCAGAACCGCCTGGACCTTTACCTTTATCACCTGAACCGCCTGGACCTTTACCTTTATCACCTGAACCTCCTGGCCCTTTACCTTTATCACCTGAACCTCCTGGCCCTCCACCTGAACCTCCTGGCCCTCCACCTGAACCGCCTGGACCTATTTCATTTAATATATCTATATTTTCTTCCATATTAATTATTTAATTAATCCCAATTCCAAGTATTGTTACTATATGTCATACCCCATTGTTTATTACCAACAATAGCAATTGCCTTGTTTGGTGATACTGTTGCGTCATAGAGTATATCACCTAACGTGTTAATATCCCATTTACCGGTATTATGTTCTCCATTAGCATCTGCGGTTAACCATGTTTTAATTGTCTCTTTAGTTTGGTTGTTTGTTTCTTTTTGGTCACCACCACCTTTTGGTGTTATTGTTGGTGTTATTTTATTATTATCATCTTTGAATAACTTATAATTATAAGTATTAGTTGGGGTCTCAACAGTTAATTCCTCAATAGGACCAAGAGCTTCGTTTTCATAAGTTTTATATGAAACTCCATAACCATCTGCCTTTAAAAATAGTTTTTCTAAATCGTCTGGTTTTGCAACATTAAGATATGCATTTAAAATTGCCTCACTCGCATTTTCAGTTGAGGGATATACTTTTTTAATTTTTGTATATGGTTTCTCTCGTAATTCATCAACAGTTTCTGGAATTTTTGATAATCCCTCTACCGCATAATAAACCACTACCCCAATTATAATAAGAGAACCTACACTTACCCCCATAGTAACCCCTTTTTTTCTAACGTATTCTAATACTTTATACCATTTCTCACCTTGGAACGCACTTTTAATTCTACCCCAAATAGATGGTTTTTGAAGTTGTTCAAATAAATACTGTCTAGCTTTGTACTCCCCTTCTGATTTGATTTTACGTTTAGTTTCATCTTCAAAATATCCAAACCAATCAGCAAATTTCTTTTTAGATAATAAAGGGTCACCTTTAATTTTATTTCTAACGGAACTACGAATATTATCATATTGGTCATCAATAGCTTTTGCCTTTGCAATTGCATCTTCCGCTTCTGTCCTTGCATTTTTTAAAGGTTTGCCATACACATCATCTAAAGCAGCCTTTAATTCATTATCGAGGACATCATCCCCAGTTTTAATTTCTTTTACTAATAAATCAAAGTCGTCAGCAGTTTTAAAAACCAATTTAGGAGGTAAATTAGCGCCGCTTTCTATTTTTGTGATAACATTCTTTACGTTTGTTCCCACATTGTCTTTAAACCAAGTTTTTGCAATAAGTTCAGCACCTTCAGGTGTTCCAATAATTTGTTTCATTATTGTTTTTGAAACTGTTTCAACGACTGCTTCCGGAATTTCTTTTTTTACAATTGCCGCTGATAGTTCTTCTAAAGTATTATATGTTTTCGGTATAGTGTTACGATAAGATAAATTTCTTGTTTCACGACTAACAACGTCATCAATTACACTCATCGCGTTGTCATCAAAACTTTTTCCAACATCCGCAATTGCTTGTACTAAATCACCCACTTGTTCAGATATTAAATCATTTTGTTCGAATTGAAAATCTTCAATTATGTCTGTCTTTTTAATACCCATTATTTCTTGGATTCTAAAAAGCTCCTCATTTAAAACTTGTTTCATAATCTTTTTATTTATAAATATACTTTTATTTAAAAAAACAATATATTATTCATCAGAACCTAAATATTGTTCATAATCATCATAGGTTTTCTCTAAAGAATCTCTTGTCGCTATAATTTTAGGATTTGTTAAAGATGACATCATTGGTTTAATTGTCTTTACATCAATTGGCTCCATCTTTTCAGAGTTATCAAGTCCAAGAGTTTTAGATAACTCTTGAGCCAATTTTTCTATTTCATTTTTTTTATTTTGTTTATATGTTTCAGTTTGATATTCCTCAGGTACCTCAAGTCCTGGTCTCCATCTAAAACCCCATGCTTCTGATAACTTTTTATTATCTTCAGCACTACCGTTTGAACCAAACAATTGTTTAACAGTTTCCCATTTATACCCTTCAGCTTCAACTTGTGTTTTAATGTTTCCTCTAATTAAAGGTTTAAAAGTTTCATAACCTCCTTTCGCAGTAAGAGGTAATCCTGCTCCAATAGTACCTGCGGCAAATACTTTACCCGCTAATTGACCTTTAGCCGCTTGATTTAATGCACTTTTAGAATTAGGAGATAAATTACTAACAATTTGTTTATTACCTAATATTTCTTTTGATTTCTCTTTAACCACTTGTTCATATTGTTGACGAACTGCTGGATTTTTCCCCATTTCAGTTTCGAGCTCTTTAAGGATTACATCTAAATTTTCAGGTAAATTTTTAGTGTTATTTTCTAAAAGAGCTTTTGACATTTGAACTATTTCCTCGTCAGTCAAATTACTTATTGCTTGTTTTCCAATATTTCCAAATCCGGCCTTTAGAATTGGTAAATCAAATAAAATACTTAAACCTAAAGTTAATGCCGCCATATTCTTTTCTCCTTGAGCGTAATATACTCCACTATCAACAATCCCTAAACCTAAAGAAACAAACGGGCCAACAACAGGTATCATTAAACTTACAATTTGTAATAATGAAAGTACGTCGTGGATATCACCTGCATTGGCTGTACTCACTGAACCAACCACCTTACCATCTTTCACATTTGTTGCACCAATAAAAAAGTCGTCTTTTTTAGCAGAATCTAGAGCAGTTATAATTTTTTTAACATTACCCCCAAAACCATACGCTTTAATTACTTCAGCGTAAGACGGAATATAACCGGTATATCTATTAATTGATGTTCTAGACAATCTACCAGCACTTGATGTCAATTTTCCATAATTTATTTTATAAAACGGTTTATATACCGCTAAATCTTGATTATAACACAAAAATTTATATATATGTTTTTGAGGAGCATTCCCTGTGTTAGTTTTTATATCACCAGTCTTAGGACATTCCCATCCAGACTTTTCATATCCGTAAGTGTCCGCAATAACTCCATTAACAGTTGATTTTTTCCATCCGCAAGCTATTGCTCTTTTTTGTAGTTCAGTCCCATCAAATCTTGGTTCAGTACTTTGTTCATTAATTGCTTTTGTAAGTTTACCAGATTTAATATCAGGTAAATAACGTGATATTAAATCTTGAAGAGACATTTCTTTCCCATTATAATTTACCGATAATTTGTTTTTTTCACAACCACCTTCATATCCCGATTTATTCAAATATAAGTTAGTGAATTTCCATACTTCAACCATTTCAGCCAACCACACTGCAAAAACTGCATACCATTCATCTTGTGTTTTAACTATAAAGGTTGGTATATTCCATTCACCACCGTAACCTGTTCCTAATGATTGTGCTAAATTTCTTTGTTTAGAATCTGAAAGACGACAATATCCTTTTTTTCCTTTGTAAGTTTCATTACCATCTAAATTGTTAGGTTCCCATTGGAAATCTTTAACCGTACCTCTATTACAGTAATCGTTCCCTGTTTTATAATCATCCGCCGCAAGTCCTTTTCTTATTATTCCCTGGCTAGCTTCAAGTGCTTTCTCATTTTCTATTTCTGCAGGACTTTTGGGTTTGAAGGTTTGTTCTGAAACAATTTCAGTATTTTCAGTGAGCGTCATTTCGTTGTTATATTTCATTAACAACAATACTCTTTCTAATAATTCTTTTTTCTTATTTTCCATATTACCAAACTTGATTTCCAACACCACGTTTAACACCTGATTGCCATTTTTCACCTTTCTTACCTAACATGTTGGCTTTACCACGAGTTAAAACATATAACTCATCCCAATTACTACCTCTTTTATTTGTGTTAGATGTTGCACCTCCACCACCGCCAGCCGCAGCGTCTTGTTCCCCAAGTTCATTTTTATCACCTCTGTTTTTGTCAGATGTTGTTAATTTTTGAAATAGGGAAATTATGTAATCAACGTCGTGTATCATTATTACATAAATATAACTCTACCAATAAAAAAGTGGATAATTTAGAACAAGAAGGACGGTGGAATTTTTTTTGGATTGTTTGAATAATATTCTTCCATAAATGATGTCAGTTCATCTGTATCAACCTCATATTCTTTTTCATCTGACGCTTCCTCGTCAATTATAAGTTCATCAGTATCTTCTTCATATATAATTGGGAAATCACTTGATTCATAATCATAGTTTTCCAAAATGAAAAAACCGGACTTTTCAATAAAGTCCAGTTCAAATTCATGTTCTCTAATTTCATCATCACCATCTTCCTCTAATCTGAAACTAACCTGTAGTATTTCAGATTTTGGATTATAGTAATAATCAACTATTTCTTTGATGTTCATTTTACAAAATTCTCTTAAACCAATTTAATGATTCGCTGATATTTTCTTGTACTAATGGAGCCTTTGATTTTAATTTAATACTTTCCTCAAGTTCTTCCATAGTATATCCTTTTCCACACTCACATGTTTCACCCTCTTTCATTTCAGTTCCACATTGCTCACATTGTTCTCCCTCTTTCATAGATGAACACTGTTCACACATTTCACCTTCATATAAACCATTACACTCATCACAAACTTTTTTAAGTTTTCGGTTAACTTCTTTGTTTGTATATTCTTTAACTTCACCCATATTAGATACAGTAATTCCTTTTTCATCTAACGCCAAATTTTCCACGTTAAGGATTTGTTCTTTTGGTGTGTTAAACCCACGACTAACATATCCATCATACTGACTTCTATGTCTATCTTGTATTGATTGTTTTTCTTCTTCAGTAATATTTAAAAAAAATGCGTTTCTCATATATAATTGTTTTCTAAATAAATATACGGTTGATTGAATAATATTAATTTATTATATTTTACACATGGAAAAACCTTATCAACTATTACAACCAGTTTTTAAAGACCATCGTGGGTCTTTTACCCCAATTAAACTTTCTGACAAGTGGGTTCAATCAAACATTAGTATAAACGACGATATATTTGTCTTTCGTGGGCTACACTATCAAGATGAACCAATGGCTCAAACAAAACTTTTATCGGTTATCCAAGGAAAAATAATTGATTTTGTTGTTAACTTGGATAAAGAAAGTGAGGACTTTGGTAAACTTGAAACATTTGTTTTAACCTCAGGTGAATCGGTATATATTCCAAAAGGTTACGCTCACGGATTTTTGACACTTCAAAGTGGAACAGTTGTTAACTACTTAGTAGATAATGATTATTCTAAAGAACACGAAGGATGTATTCAATGGGACACCGTAGAAGAAGTAAAAGATATTATTACCAAATACATGAGAGGTTTTAACTTTAAAGTTAGAATTAGTGATAAAGACACCGAAGGAATCACATTAGAACAATATAAAAACAAATGACAAAAGAAGAAGTAGAAGAATTAGCCGAAGGAGCAATTCTATTAGACGGATTTGATGATTGTATTACAGGAATTGTTGAAGAGTTTGGTAATGGAGTAAGAATACTTTATTCACGTGATAAAATACTTGAGTCATTACAAAAAGATATGTCTTATGAAGATGCTTTAGAATATTATTACTACAATATTGTTGGTGGACATTTCGGTGAAAGAAATCCTTTGTTTTTACTTTAGAAATAATTTGCGTAAAACGAAATAATTTTTGGAGCGTATCTTCTTAAAGCAGAATTAATATTTTCCACTGTTACTTCTTTATTTTCATCTTCAAGTATACTGATTACTCCGTTTACCATTTCACCTTGAGCCTTATCCGCCATATCAACTAATTCATCAAATGCTTCGTTAGTGTCATTATACTTGTGTTCATGAGCTAATCTTTCTTTACCCATATAAAGATATGGTGCCGCCGCAAACATATTAACAACACTAGCTTCTCTTAATTTATTTAGATATCTTTTTATAAACAACATGTTAAAATGTTTTACTAACATCGCATGTTGTGTTAAATCAGTCGATTTATTTTCTTGTATATTTTTTTTCATTTTTCTTTCTCTCATTTCATCAAACTCAGACTCATACATCCATTTATCCTCATCCAATAAATAAAGACTTGACCCATTGTCCCATTTAACAACATACTGAGTGAATCCAGGGCCACTTTGAATTTTAGTAACGGTTCCTCTATCACCAAAAGATAATTGAGGTTCACCCAAAAGTTCAATGATTACAATTCTATCACCAGGTTTAAGTTCAGGATTTAATTTCTTACTCATATATTTATAAATATAATGAAATATCTAATTAAAGAATCTCAAAAACAAATTATCCTTGAAGCAATAAATGACAGGATTAAAGAAGTTCAAGAGGATGGTGTTGAACTAACAAAAAAGATTATTGAAGACACCAAATCTCACGCTTCGATAAACTTAAAGATGATGCTCACATGGGGAGCGGCAATCGGAGGGTTCATGGGGCCAATTATGCAATGGTTAAATGGACAGGTACCTGAATTAACTGAAAAAGATTTATCATTAATTGCCGCAGGTATTGCTTCAGTAATATTCTTTCAAGAAAGAAGTTTTACCAAATCAATTATTAAAAAGATTAAAGAAGATGGACTTGAAGAACCATTTAAATTGGGTGCAATCAAAGCCAATCAACTTAAAACTGTTTTAGCAGGTTTTTTAAAGAGTTTGAATTTATCAGCATTTACTGTAACAAATATGTTAAGTTACGCATTCTTGGTTCCGATTATACCAATGATATATGATGCTGTTTCTGAGGGTATTTGGGATATGAAAGATACTGAAATGTTAGTTAAATCATTATCAGCATTTGGATTAATAACAATTTCAGGTAATTTCTTAAAACGACTTATGGAATTGATTATCGATAGAATCACTAAATAAAATCAATCTTTAATTCTAAATCAGTTTTTCCTTTAAAAATTCTATGATAAGTTCCTTCAGGGATTAATAATACTTGTCCTTCAGTTAATTCTATTGGTAATTGATTATCCATTTGGAATTTCCACCCTTCACCCTGAACCACTTCAATCAATCTATCTTCTCTATCACGATGCCATTGTAGTTCACCACTATCAACATTGGATTTAAAAACTCTAATCTTTGAAGTTTCTGTTAATTTTCTATCTTTATACGGTTTCATATTACCAAAATCCTGGATAAGTTTTACCACCCCACAAATAACCAAAACGGTTTAAACGACATGCCCAATAACCAGCCGTTAATCTATCTTTTTTCTTAGCACACTGATGTCTTGCAGCAAATGATTTACGTGCTTTAGGATTGGATACCTTAGCTGTTAATCCACCATGAACATCACCAAATGAAATTTTCTTAACTCTACCTGTTGATGGGTTTTTAACATAAACAACATATTTCTTACCACCACCAGTATTTCTTCTTGGTTTACCAAGTTCAACTTTCTTTCCGTTATATTCAGCTTCAGAAATAAATGATTCTTCCATCGGAGTATCCAAGTAAACAACTCTACCACTTGATAATTTAACCTGTGTTCCAAAATCAGATTCAACAAGTTCAACATCATCTTCACTTAATTCAACCATTCCCTCGTAATATAACTCACGAGCTTCTTGAATAACATTAAAGAATTCCTCAGAACCAAATCTAAAGATATTATCATTTAATGGAACTTCATTTGTTATATGATAATTAAGGTGTTCTGAGATAAGTGGTTTTTCCACCGATTCTGTAAGAACTTTTTTGATAAGTTTTTTGATATTCATTTTTTACTTCGTAATAAGAAATACAACCCAAAGAACAATGCTGAAATACAGTAAAAAATTCCTGTGGTAATCCAATAAGAATTTGTGTAATCCAAAATTGCTTTGAACATTATGTCGAACCCTATTGGATTGAAAAACATTGCGAGCATAAGGCAATAAGTGGCAACATTTTCCTTTAGAATTCGTTTCATTTTCGTCATTATCCATTAACGTGGGTTTAAAGTTTATGAACAGAGTTCGTTTTATTTATAAATATATTTGTGTGGAAGAATATTTTGTATATATTTGTATTAATAATTAAATAATCAAGTCCTATGAAAAACTTATTTCTTTCTCTTGTTTTAGTGATGATTAGTTTAGTTGCAAACTCACAATTACCAAGTCATCTCAATTTGCAAGAAATACAAAAGGAATTTATGATTCTTTATTACAAAAGATGTGATAGTTTGGGTCACAAAATAGTTGAAGATAAATCTTTAGTTTGCTTGACTGAATGCCAAGTAAATTACCTTTCAAAACTTGAAGACATTTCACACGAACAAGAGGTAGGTTCTAAGTTTTACTCTTTAGTTGATAGATATGCCTTTTTTTACCCTCAAATGTCAAAAACATCAGGTGTAAATTTAGAAATGAGTGAAGTAATTTCTTTGGCAGGTGTAGGTAAAACTTTAAATAAACAAACCAATAAAGGATTAGCAAAAAGGTTATTCAATAATTTTTTAAAATCAGATTCTCATAGAGAAATTATGGATGATAAAAAATTAATAAAAGTTAACTTCCAAGTTGGATTAAATAAATGTAATTCAATCTACATTGTTGGTGTTCTTTCTAATCAAACATTAAAATAAGTTACCATAATTAATGGTAACTTATTTGGTCTTTTTTCTTTTTTTCAAAGTGACGTTTTGCGTCACTTTGTGTTTTTCTAACACACATTGAAACTGCGTCGTCACATGATTGAGTTTTTATTGAACCGTGTTTATTACCTCTTCTTTTTTTACGTCTACCTGAACCTCCGCCAGTTAAACTAAATTTCCATTTGTATAGCATTGCCCAATATTTTTGACTTGGGTTTGTTATTTTTTCAGGAGGAGTACTATCTGGTAAAGTTACATCTCTATCACCTGGAGCGTCAACATCGTAAAATATTTGTATTTTTACTGTTGGTCTAACATATCTGTATTTTTCATATGCTTTAGCACCACCTTTATCCGCGGGTTCAGGAGTCCCAAATTCATTTCTTTTCTTTTCTAAAGTTGTTGCTTGTGGTGTATTGGGTGTGACAAAATTATTAAAATTGTAATCAACACCTTTAGGTAAAAAACTATATCCCTTAGGTGGATTTGGGCCAGATGTACCATCACCATTTTGACCTTTAGCATTTATAGTCGTATTACGTTTACCTGTACACCACCCACCTTTTAAATTTTCATAATTTTTCATTAAAAAGTTTTCAACAGTTGCTGCTCTTGCTTCTGATAATTTTTCAAAACTTAAATCTTTGGCCTCACCTTGATTTCTAAATCGGCTAGCACTTGATTCTAAAGAAATACTTTGTATACATATTCCCGCATTAGGGTAAGTTTGTCTAAGATTGTCTAACGCAGTCTTGTATGGTTCAACAAAAGTTTGATAAAATTCATTTTCGCCTGCCGGTTTTAATCTCCAACTATTATTATCAAAAAAATCTTGTTGTACAACTTCGGATGGAATTATAACCGTATCAAGTTCTGGTGGTGTCTCAGACTTATTTGGTAGTTTCTGTTTTGGTAATTTCTCAAGTTCAGAAAATGATTGTCTTGTTCCTAATCTACAGTATTTATATCTATCTCGACCTTCAGAATTTTTTACTTTTTTAATAATATCCGCAGCGAAATACATGTCGTCAGTTTTTATTTTTCCCCATAGGTCGATTTGGTCTTGACCCGTAAGAATATTTTTTACGTACCCATTTTGATTTTCTTGGTAAACTAATGATTGAGCTTCACGGTATAAATCCATAAACTTTTCATTATCTTCAGTATTTTCACCTTTAGATTTAAATAACTCATACTTTTCTGAATAACCACCTTCACCTTGAGTTAATTTACTTGATGACTGAGATATAAATCTTTTTCTATCAGGAGTTTGTTCGCTAATAACTTTCTGTATAATTGCAACTAAATCATTTTCAGTTAACCTAACTATTTTTTTCATAAAAAAACTTTTTATATAAATAGATGAAATTTTAAAAAAAAGTATACTTATTGCTAAATAAATGAAATAATGGCAGCTAAAACAACTAAATCATCTAACTCAACGAAGGTTTCATTCGGAGTTAAGAAATCAGGTAAATCAACAAAGAAATTTACCGCAAATAAAAGAAGTAAGAATTACAAAAAACCTTACAGAGGTCAAGGGAGATAAACATGAAAGAATACATTAAAAAACAAATCGGAAACATTAAACAGTTTTCATTTGCCGAGATGACTTCCAATAGTTCAGGAAAGACATCAGGAAGTGGAACTGCGGGTCTTTACATCGTGTTTATCGGAGGTTTAACATTCTTTATGGGTTGTATCGATAAAATGTTTTTAAACAAAGATATTGACGTTATAACACAATCAATAATCCTTGTTGGTATTGGAGCAACTCTTTTAGGTTATAGAAAATCAAAAGATAAAACAGAAGAACCTACGGTAGAAGAAGTACAAGAAACTACTGAAGAAAGTGAAACTATAAACTAGTTCCACCATCTTTCAATATTTTCACTCAATACTTTGAAAAGTAATTTCCTTGCCCTTTCGTGATTGTATCTTCCAATATTCAAGGCAATTCTTGATTTAACATCGTATGAAGTTAAATCCTCGTTGTCAATTTTAAAAATTTGATGTTTTTTGTTGGTAACAATTTTTTTGTAAACTAATGGGTATTTTTTGAAAAAATCATTTAAGTTTTCTTTTTTCAAACGGGTCTCCATATAATAACCACCTAAATCATCTTCGATATCATCACCTGTTGGAACAAAGAAAAAATCTTTATCTTCATAGTCCATATATTCCATAACATAAAATTCTTCCTGAACTTTTTCCATCAGTTTGACACATAACATCATTCTTTTAGCATCAAGGTCTGAATTAGTGTGAAATCCTTTTTCTTTAATGTACTTAGCTTGTTTTTCTAACTTAAACTTAAAAACCTCAAAAATATAATGGTCATCCCAATCCCTGTCTTTCCAAATGATAGGGAACCATTTAATTAAATTACCAACTGAGGTAAAAAAACCTCTTACCTTATAACCGATTTTAGACCAATAAAGTTCTTTTATTTTTTCAATCATAATTCAAGAATTGCCTTTTTACTAATTAAACTTTTCTTTAAGGAAACAATACTACATTCAAAGTCCAAAGAATATTGTGTTAATTCTTCAGAATTTTCATATTTTTTAACATAAAAATCAATCAGATTTTCGGCAGATTGAATTTGTCCAAAGTGGGTAATCGAACCAATTACCTTACGTATCCATTGAAAGTCCCTATCCATAGGACAAATATACATAATCTTTCTTAATTATACAACAACGCAGTTAGTTGTGGATTACTTTTTTCGTACATACGAATCATAATACCTGCTTCAGTATTAGCATAATTCTCTTGAGATTGGGTGTTAAACCCTTGTAACTTGATATTTCTTTGACGAGCAAACTCATGAACCCACTCGTGAGCAACAGTTCTTAAAATGTCAATTAACATTCTTCCACCCGCAAGTACTTTAATTCTACCAGTGATTTCACTACCTGTGGTCATTTTACCAAAACGTTCACCAAGAAGATGGATATCAACGTCTTTCTTAAGTGGAGAGTTTTTTTGACAAAATCTCAAAAAGTCCTGAATAACGTTTATTTCTTCAGAACCAAGCCCACTAGATTTATCATATAAATTTACTTTCATCTTAACAATAAATATCTTATATTTCTTTTGTATATATAATTATGAAAAAGAGTTTTTTTGAAAAAGTCCTAAACAAAACAAACAAAAAAGACATCGACCAATGGTTCGGTGAAAATTCTGAAATCAAAGTTACGGAATTTTCTCATTCAATTAGTCAGAAAAAAAACATTTTATCAGTAAAATTATACCCATCAAATTATGAATACGCTATCGAACTTTTTCCGGAAGGCTTGGAAATTCTTGTCTTACATACTATCAAAAGTCTTTCACTTCCTGAGGATTATATATTAACAACATCTATAGAACACTAAATTATGGCACATCCAATAATCCATGCAAAATCATCCGTGAAAAAATTCGGAGGAAAATGGGAAGATTATATCCATTTACATGAATGGTTAGATGAAACAAAAGGTTGGTACGGACATTCATCTCACAGAATGTTTCGTCATCACTCTGAAGGTATATTTGAAATGGAACAACGTTTTGGTGCTGAATTTAAAAACAGTGATGGGAAAACTGTATACACCCGTTATGTCGGTGAACAACATGTTATGGAGGATTGTAACGGATATATCCCATCAGCAAAAGAATGGGTGTTAGCATTAGAAAATAAACAAAGACCTTTATGGATGATTAAAACCATGAAGTTAGAAATTGATGATTGATATTTATTATTATGAAAGAATTATTAAATAACCCTGAAACTATAAAAAATTTTAAACTTTTACATTATATCCTATTAAGTAATGGTCTTACTCGTGTCAGTAATGACTTTTATGTTGATTACGACGGGAATGTTGATTATCACTTCTCACCTTGGACTAATAAAGGTGGAGCTTATGATATTATACCTAATAAATTATTTGATTTTTTAGATAATTTTTTTGATTCTATTAAAGATGAAGTTTTAGATTCACTAGAAGGTGATGGTGACTCTAGAGCGACGGTATCATGTGAGTATTCAACAAGAGATAAAACTTTTACAATTGATGAAAGTATTCAAACTATGGGTTATGAATCATATTACCAAGAGTTTGAAATTGACGAAAAGGAATTACTTGAGGATATGGTTCAGTGGAAAGAAGATGGTAAACTTAAAATTAGAGTTGATTTTAGTGGTTCAGGTGATTCAGGTTATATTGATGACGTTGGTCTAATCAATGATACTGATGACAAACATTATGAATTTACAGCGGTTTGGGAAAATAAGTTATACAACATTTTGGAGCAAAATCATGGTGGATGGGAAATAAATGAAGGTTCTGAGGGAACATTTATAATTAACAATGAAAACCAAACAATAGAATTAGATTTTCGTATGAATGTTGAACAATCTTCAACAGGTTACGAATTTAAACACCAATTTGAGTTTTAATAAACCTGAATAGTTCTTTGCGGTCTGTCATCACCAAAGTCAGGACAGAAATAAACATTGTTACCATCGTGGTAAATTGTTCCACCAACTCCATTAGGAATTTTGTGTTTTTCATGGAATTTATCATCCAAATCTATTTGGTGATTTCCATCATGAATAACAAAACATAAGTTTTCAAAACCACACTTATATTGTTGGTCTTTGTTTTTATGTTTCATAAACTCGTCAAAAGACATTACGTATCTTGCATCTTCGTTAAGGTATCTTTTAACTATAAATTCTAATTGACTTTCTGTAATAATAAACTTTTTCATATACTATAAATATAAGGGTTAAGAATAAATTCCTTGACTATAAATTTTCCATTCTTTTTCTCTTCGGTCTCTATGACTAAAATCTAAAAAGTTAATTTTAACTGAATTAGAATTTGGATTCATTTTTAAAGAAGTACTTAATTTTGGGGCCTTTGTTGTACAACCCGCAAATCCAACTTGATAACATAATGATGATAATGCATCAACTTGTTTTTGATTTAAATTAGGATATATTGCTAATAACTTACCTGCCAATTTATTTAAAGCAGTTTTTAAATACGTTTTAGCAATATCTTTTGTTATTGATGGGTCTTTAGGTGATACTTTTCTACCATCAGGGTAATAAACCGTACCATAACCAATTGTCGGGGTTCCAGATGGAACTCTACCTTTTAAACAACAATCAGATTCTCCTCTAATACATTTACCACCTTTAGCATCATCATAAACACAAGGAACAAAAAACTCAATATTACCAACAAAATTTACAAGATTATCTGAAACACCTGTAGGTTTTTGATTGGTTTTCTCATTTTTTTTAGATATTTCACTTGAGGCTTTTTGAAGACCGGATTTAATTGTTTTATTTATATCACTAACAACACCTCCCGAATCTGGTTTCATTTGGTCTTTTGGTTGACCCATAGAAGACCATTTATCCATAAAATTTGGTTCTTTATTTGATTGGTTAAAACCCATAGTTTTATTAATGTCATCAAAAACTGATTGCTCATTAATATTTGGTTTTAACACAGTCATTGCTTCAGGAAAATCCTTATTTAAAACATCCTCATCTTTATTTGTATAAGGAATATTCTGTAAAACATATCTAATTGAATTTAAACCTGAAATCTTTTTATCGTTAGAATCCAAAACAACCCAAGGATGGTTTACAGTGGATGTTTTATCAAAAAGTTTTTGTTTATACTCTGTAAACTTTTCCCACACATCTTGCATTTTTTCATCATTCTCAGAATACTTCCAATATTTCAATGGTGACTTTTGTCTAAAATCAAATCTTTTAGCCTGAGTTTCTTTATCTATTGAGAACCAAAGTTTGAATAGATAATCACCGTCAATAACTAATGACTCCTCAAAGTCCTGAACATTATCCATAAAGTCTTCATATTCATCTGAAGAACCATAACCCATAACAGGTTCCACTAAACCTCTATTATACCAACTTCTATCAAAGAAGTTTATCTTACCTTTCTCAATTTGATTTCTGTATCTATCCCACCAGTTCTTTCTTTCATCGGGTGTAGGAATACCAAGAGCAATAACTTTATAATATCTTGGATTTAAGTTTTCAGTAAACTTTTTAATTGTTGAACCTTTACCTGCAGAATCTCTTCCTTCAAAAACAATAATAACAGTTTTACCTGTTTGTTTTAACCATTCCTGTAGTTTTAATAATTCAACCTGAAGGAAAAATAATTCTTTCTTATAAATGTCCTTATCTAATATTGATGGCTCTTCTTCAGGACTAACAACTTCTTTTTTAGTTTTTCTTTTTTCTAATGATTTAGTTAGTTGTTTGAAAAATTCAAAAATATTAATGTCTTTACTACCTTTTAATTTTAAAGTTTTTAAAATACCTCTTGTAACTAATCCAAAATCAACTAAGCCATCTTTTGAATATTCTTCAATCTTATTAATGAATTTTTGAATTTGAGCACTATATACTTTGTTATCTTTTAAAACCGCAACAAGAGATTTAACCTCAGGGCTATACTTTGGTTTGTCAGCTTCTGTCAAACCCATTATGTTTTTCATCTTACTAACTTCAGTTAATAAATTCCTCATACTGATAAATACTTTTTAATAAATATTTTGTTAATGTTGATTATTTTTAATAAAACGCATATATTTAATTTTAATGGTAACAAAAAAAGTTAAAAGAAAACTACGAAATTTAAACAACAATAATATTTTTAAGAAATCCTGACATTTGTCAGGATTTTTTTTGCCCTTTTAATAAATAAAATAAAAAAAAACAAAAAATGAAAAACACAGAAACTTACAACGAGTTAGTTCAAAAGATGAGAACATTCTTCCAAAACAAAGGTTTTAAAGAAGTTCCAACTCAATCAAGATTATCAATCTTGGCGGCGTGTGAAAATCCACACTCAATAACAACATTCAATTATCAAGGAGAAGTATGGCCACTACCACAGACGGGTCAAATGTGGTTAGAATACGAACTTCTTAAGAATCCTGAATGGAACGGTGTCTATTGTATTTCAACGTCTTATAGACAAGAAAAAGACCCAATTCCAGGTCGTCACGAAATGATTTTTCCAATGTTTGAATTCGAATCAAAAGGTGGAATGAAAGAAATGTTAAAACTTGAATCTGAACTTTTAGATTATTTAGGTTTTGATTCACCTGTAGAAGTTAACTACGATGATGTATGTGAAGAGTACGGTGGAGTTTCAATTTTAGAAAACGAACACGAAACAAGAATGTGGGAAGAAAAAGGTTCAGTCGTCTCACTTCAAAATTTCCCATACAGAACAAACCCATTTTGGAACATGAGAGAAAGTGAAAACAAAATATTCAACAAAGTTGATGTAATTCTTTACGGACAAGAAACAATTGGTTCCGCAGAAAGAAGTTCTAACGTAGAAGAAATGAAAAATAACTTCTACACAATAGAAAATGGAAAATATTCTGAAAAACTTTTTGAACTATTCGGAAAAGAAAGAGTTGAGAAGGAATTAGAAGAATTCTTATCTCATGATTTCTTCCCAAGATTTGGTGGTGGGATTGGGATGACCCGTTTAGCAAGAGCTTACGAACTACTACAACAAGAAGTAACAGTATAAACCATAAATCCCCTCATTAGAGGGGATTTTTTTATTCTTTAATCTCTTTCATCAACTTACCCCACAAAGCTGTCTGTAATAGGATAAGACCAACACTTAAAACAAATACAGGTAATGATGGTGAGCTAACCATTAATACAACTGATAATACAAGAGCGAACATTGCTGAAGTCAATTTTAGTTTTAAGTTTTTCATAGTGGTGTCGGTGTTAATTGTTCTACAAATATAAACAAAAAAACTCCCAATCGGGAGTTTTTCATTATTTTTTTTTTAAATTAATATCTTCTTGTTTTTCTTCTGATATTTTCAGCCATTGGCTTCATTGGTTCTTCATCTTCAATATCCATATTATCAACTTCAACTTCAGAATCCATTTCTTCACCTGAATTCATTTTATTACTTTCATAATCTTGGATGATAGACTTAAGTTCCATCGCCTCTTGTTCTTTTCCTTCAGTTTTTCTTAAATGACGATAAAAATCCTTAAGATAATCCCATCCTGCTATACCTAAAAGTGCAATAGTTGTACCAACCATTGTAGCAATCGCCCCACCTGTACTCATAGCCTCAGGATTAAAGAAGTTTTCAACCGCTTCATTAACTCCATTTTTTTTATTTCTTTTTGTTTCTTTAACTACTGTTTTAATTAAGTTAGTTAATTCTGATTCTGACAATCTTACTACTTTTTTCATTTTTTTGTTTTTTTTATTTTATCTTGGAGCACCTCTATATGATGCATTTGGTTTAATTGGTACTACATAATCAGGGGTTCCTTTATAAGTACAAAACGGTCTTGATGTAATTACTTTTGCTAAATCGTTATTTAGATAATCTTCTTTAATTCCACCTTTTCTTTTGAAAGGTTCACCAATAGCACCTAATCCTTTTTCAAATGCCGAGTTACAATTCCATCTGAATTTAATAGGTTCACTATATCTTTTTTTATCTCTATTTAAAAAAGTACCTGTATAACCCTCAACGTCCGAACCTGTAATATCTTGGACTGTAAATTCAACTGTTGGTAAATTATTAATCGTTGTTATTCCAACTTGTTTTATTTTATAGTTTTCAGAAGTTCTTTTACCTTTAAACATCCCACTTTCACCTGTATATTTGTTTAAACCATAAGCATTAAACATAAGAACTTCAGAACCTGTAAGACCTGATACTTCCTTACGAAATTGTTCAGGTGTTTTTGCAGTTAAATCATCGTTTTCTTTTATAACTTTTTTAATTAAATTAATAAGTTCATTTTCTGTTAATCTAATAACTTTTTCTTTTTTCATAAAAAATTCTTTTTTATCTATATAAATACAAAGAAAATTAACTTTTACACTTTTTTATATCAAAAAAAAATAATATAATTGTACATGAGTAAAATTAAAAACGGTGATAATGTATCTGTTCATTATACAGGTAAATTAGAAGATGGTACAGTATTCGACACATCTTTAGCTGAGGGTAGAGAACCTCTGACAGTAACTTTAGGTCAAGGACAGTTAATTCCAGGTTTTGAAAATGGATTAATTGATATGACTATTGGCGAAATGAAAACAATTGAAATTGAGCCAGAAAATGCTTACGGAGATATTAATCCTCAACTTGTTAGTGAAGTGTTACTAACCCAAGTCCCTGAAGGTGTTAAAGCTGGGGATATGTTACAAGGACAAAACCAATTTGGCCCTGTTAACGTTGTAGTTAAAGAAATTAAAGAAGAAACAGTCGTTTTGGATATGAACCATCCATTAGCGGGTAAGAAACTTATCTTTGATTTAGAAGTTGTGTCAGTAAATTAATACAATTTCATTTATTTTTCAAAACATCCCACTCATTGTGGGATTTTTTGTTTATATTAGCATTATGAATATCTTCTTTTTGGATTGGGATACTAAAAAATGTGCAGAATATCATTGTGATAAACATGTAGTTAAGATGATATTGGAAACTGCCCAACTTTTGTGTGGTGCCCACCAAGTACCCACCAAGTACCGACCAAGTACCGACCAAGTACCGTACAAGTTATCACACAAAAATCATCCTTGTGCTATTTGGACTCGTGAATCACTTTCCAACTATCTTTATCTTTGTGACTTAGGACTTGAGTTGTGTAAAGAATACACTTATAGATATGGGAAACGTCATAAATCTCAAGATGTAATTGAATGGTGTGTTACAAATAAGTTAAATATTTGTGACAAAGGTTTTACAGAACCACCAAAAGCAATGCCTGATGAATATAAAGTCACAGACGTTATAGAATCATATAGAAACTACTATAATGGAGCTAAAAAAGATTTTGCTAAATGGAAAAATAGAAATACACCTGAATGGTTTATCCATTCATCAATTGTTGCATCTGAGCAACCAATTGTCCCTGTTGCATCTGAAGTACTCTAATTCTACCCATTTGTTCATTATTTAATTCAAAATCCTCAGATTTAATTTCATTAATTTTATTATCCAAACGAGTGTGTTGTGATAATAAATTACTATACAATTGTGATTTTTGTTCTTGTGTCATAAAATAAAAATAAAAATAAATTTAAAAAAATAAATGGATTACCAATCAATTCCAGGCCCAAATTCCCTTTCATCAATAATATCGTTTATATATAATTCAATATTGGGTAACAAATCTTCTATCCTATATTGAATTTCCGCCCTGATATTATCAAAATCACTTCTATTTTGTGACTTGTAGATATCAACGTAAACTTTTATTTTATCTGATAGTGTGATATAATTAATTTTAATCTTATCAATAGATTGAACTTCGTGTAATTCATCCATCTCACCCATTCCCCATTCTTCAGATTCTTCCCTTAAACTATCTAATTTAGAATTTATCAATCCCTGAATTAAATTTTTTGTTTTTTCTAATTGTTTTTGGTCTATGATATATTTCATATATTATAAATACAAATGAAAATAAAAAACCCCACTTGTGGTGGGGTTTTGATTACTTCAAGTTAGTATTGTCTTCGACAAAATTATCCACTTTATCTTTAAAAATCATATATGCCAAAGTTTGAACTCCAATAGCAGTTAAAAACTTTGGTATGTCTTTTTTAAATTCATTAGCTTGTTGTTTTAAACTTCTTTTTACTTTTTTAAGTAATTTTTTTAACCATTTAGGATTGGTTTGTTTCAATTCCAAAAAGTAAGCTTTAACTTCATCTTTATCTTTACCAACTAAAGAATTAATTGCGTTATCAATATTATCTTCAGGAGCGGTTTCCATCTTAGCTTCAAAACTTTTTTTATCAAGAGTTGATTCTGTAATATATGGTTTAACATCACCTGATTTTGTTTCAATCAATTTTTTAAAATTTTCAATAACAATTTTTTTACCACCTTCGTGTTGTTCACGAATTGAGTTTTTTACTTCTTCCGATAAATCGTTTAATAAATGTTTCATAGTTTTTTATTTATAAATATATTAAGATACAATAATATTCACATCAACATATTGCCAGTTTCTGTCTATCATTGTTTTATATTGACTCAAATTTTCTATAATACAATCCCATACAGGGTTTTCAAACAATTCATCATTATCATACTTTATGTCATAAACCAAATGAACCATATCATCATAATTTTCCATAAAATGATGAACCTTTCTAACAAGGTCATCAACAAATATTTTTTCAATTTTAAAAGTGATGTCTATTCTAAAAGATTCACTACTTTCCCAATACATTTCAAAGTTATCATCAATAATATATTTTCCATATATTGTATATATTATGCTGTTATTATCTCTGTATTTTATCTCAACGGTATCTGTATTTAAACATTTCCTTAATTTTTTTTCATTTTCTTTAGGAATATAAAACTCTCCTTTATTGAAATCATTTAATACTATAAGTGATGGACGTTGATATGATTTAATTGATACATTGGCAAAATTTCCAACAGTATCTAATTCATCATCAAGTAAAGAGCTGAGTGCATTGTATGAAAACGGAATGTTATTTGGATTTTTTATCTTTAAGATTGGAACCTTAACTAGTTCATTATCCAAATAAACTCCAGTATATTCATCATCATGATAAATTATTAATCCGTGAATCTCTTTCGATTTAAAATAAACGGACATTACTTTAGAAAACGCCTTGTATTTGGGACGTAAATTACTCATGTATTATATTTCGTATTCGTCAGGAATTATTCTATCAACGTCTTCTTCTGTTGTATTAATCAATTGGTTCATATCTCTCCAATTAATACCATTGATTGATAATATATGCACCATCGTCATACCTGAATTAAGTTTTTTATCACTCAATAATGCCCATTCATCCGCAGTATCATCTTCATACATTTTTAAATAATTGTACAATATTGATATATCATTTTCATCGGTGACTTCTGGTATTATCACATCAACATAAACGTCATACATTTCTCCAAAGTAGTCGTCCGCCTCTTCAACATCTGTAATTTGAACAGGAAGTCGGTACCTTTTAGACAAATCGTCAAGATAGAACTCAATACTACCCCCTAACTTTGAATCAACCAATGCTTTTAGATATGGATATTGGGAAACTTTTTGAATGAATTGTTCTAACCCACCAAAAAACTTGGAGATTTCCATAACAGAAACCCCTTTATCAATTAAACCAATTACTTTTTGTGAAAAATTATCAGACATATAAGATAAATACATTATAAAACAAAAAACCCCACTCAGATGAATGGGGGTTTAAAAATTACTCCTATTCCTCGTCAAGATATCTACCAAGATTAACAGGTTCCACAAATGTCCCCTCAAGTTCGGACATTTCTTTCTTATACTCCTCAATAGTTTCAACAGAATAGATGGGAGCAAATAATGGACGACGACTAAATGGAACGTTATCTCGGTTTTCCCATTCCTCCAATTCTTTTTCTATATTAGGGATTTGTCGTTTTACATATGAATATTTGTACCACTTCTCGTAGTCCTCACGTGTAGGAAAGAATTTAACGTCACCGTAGTTATAAATATTCAAATCAGGGTTGTTTGTATAAACATTAAGAATACCCTCATCACCATCATACTGATTACATAACTCTTGAAGAGTATATGGGTTTGTTATACCTTTTTCTTCCCAACTTCTTCCATAGGAATTAATTTTACAGATATAAAAATATCCATCTTCAAAAGAATAAATTTGACTATTAATCTTGTCTTTTAATTCAACAAGTTGTTCTATTGTGTAATTAGATAAATCCATAGAACAAATATACAAAAAGTTTTTGATAAAACACTAAAACTGCATGTTAATTCTCTTAATCTCTATTCCAAACTTATCCGTATAATATTTCTCAATACCTTCACCTACCGAATTTCCAAATAAAACACGCATCTTTTCAAAAAAAGAATAATCAATCCATAATGTTCCATTAAGATTTCTGTGGGCAATTCTTACAGGGTGACCATCACTATCAATATCTTTCCTACTAAAGAAATGAATATACCCATCCTCATCAACAGCCATTTCAACATCACCATAGGTGGCGTCCATGTACTTCTTAATAACCTCATTTAACTTACTCTCGGTGATAATATATTTCATATTACAATAAATACCTCAAAGTAAAAAACGGTGGAAGTTGGATACCCGTAAAGGAAATATATTATTTCCCTTTGTTCGATTATCATCTTTCCATAAAGGTCTCAAGTTTTTATAATAACATGATTTTTTAACCCATTCTTCAGATTTATACAAAGATACTGGAATAATATGGTCATATTCCCATTCACCACGATTACCCCAAGTCATACCTTCTAAAAATCTTGATTCAATATAAGGTATAAACAATTCAACGGAAATACCAAGATATTCGGACAAAAAACTATTTTTTTTATAACCTCTTTTACTGTTAATACTTCTAACTAAAGACCTTAAACTCTGAGTTGTACCATGAATAGGATTTTCTTTTTCTCGTCTACGTTTTCTCTTAACATCATACGCATTCAACTCCTTATGATATTCAGGGTCATTCTTTCTACGTTCCATCTTTTGAATATACCTACGTTTGTTATCACATAGTTTACACTTCTTTCGGTTATCTCTAAAATCGGAAACGGGCTTACTAATATTACAACAATTACAAATACGTTCCATATTTTTTATACTCCTCTCATTTCTTTTAAAAATTTATTATATCTATCAATATTTGATTCGTTAATTTTATTTGATTTACTAGCATTTTCATCTTTCCACAAAGGTTGCAGATTAGTGTGATGATTTAAATATATTTTTTCTTCAAATGTATTTCCACAACTAATGGGAACAATATGGTCAAAACACCATTCACTACGATTGTCCCATGACATACCCTCCTTGAATAAACTTTCAAAATACTTTAATCCGCTACTATAATCAATTCCAAGAATTTCTTCAGGAGAAAATTTACTTCTATATTCAGGGAATCCTGATAAAGAATATGAAAGTATTGAACCAATACTTTGTTTATATTTAAACAGTGGCGCTTTATCGTAATCCAATTTATCACTTTTACACCTGTTAGCAATAGTAAAAAGAGGTCGGATATTAGTATAATGAGAGTTTTTTTCATAACTCTCTTGATTTTCAGATTTACTTAAAGGAAATATATGGTCAACTTCCCAATCACCATAATTATCCCACGACATACCATCAACAAATTGTTTCTCCAAATGTTCTTTTAACATAATGGCATCACATCCAATAATATCTTCGTAAGTTTTTCCTTCAGGTTTAGAATAACCACGTCTTTTAAATTCATTTTTTAGTCGAGATTTTAATGACAATAAAATTTTATAATGTATTTCAAGTGACTTTCGGTTCTTTCTAATCTCAACCCTAGATTTTTTAGCACATTCTTTACATTTAGAAGACACTTTATTTTTAGCAAAATAATATTCTGACCTAGGTTTGCTTTCCTTACATACATAACAAACTTTTAATTCATCCAATCTATGACCCATAAACCAAATATAACGAAAAATGGGGTATTGGAAATGTGAGAAATAAAAAAAATTATATTTCTTTTATAAATTGACCAACACCTACACTACGAAAACCTTTACTTCTTAATTTGTTTTTAACTCTAACCGCATCTTCTCTTTCAAAACCAGCATCGGCAAAATCTAAAGGTGCCCCCACATCAACTATAACGTATCTACTAGTAATACCAAATTTAACACAATCAGTATCAATATATTGTCTTAAATAATTACGGATTTCGTCATAAAAATTATTAGATATGGTTTTATTATTAGAATCAACGTCATCATTAGGTGTTGGGTTATTTTTGGGGACAATACGTTTGGCTGGACGTTTTTTTTCAGCTTCTGATAATTTAACAACCCTTTTAATCAATCTTGTTAAATCAGATTCAGTTAATCTTACAATTTTTTTCATATTAATTAAAATTCGCTTGTTCTAACTTTTTTCGCATATTGACCTACACCCCAACTATTAAAACCATGTTTTCTTAATTTATCTTTAGCTTTGTTTGCCTCACTTCTTGAAAATCCACAATCTTCAAAATCTAATGGAGCCCCAACATCAAATACCAAATAATCTGCTAAATACTTATATGTAATACAACCCGCTTTAAGATACGGTTCCATAGCGTTAAACACCGGTTGTGTTTCAATATCTTTATCTGATGGTTTAGAATTAAATCCACTATAAAATGTGTCTTTTATCTTATCTTCCCAACTATCATTTTCTTTGATGACTTTCTTAACTATTTTAACCAAATCAGACTCGGTTAATCTTATAACTTTTTTCATAATAATATTTTATTATAAATACCACAAAATTAAAAAGGGGGTAGGGGGATTGGAACAACGGGAAAAAATTTTATACAAAAATAACATCCCACACCGCAGTAGAATCTCCGTTTTTGTCTTTAGGAAATAATAATGTAAACATGGTTCCAATCTTTTCTTCAATATCTGAACCCTCGTCATAAGCATGATAACTACGACCACCTGTATTTAGTATAATTTGATATACAGGATATGTCTCATTTCTAAATTTCCAATTTTTTGTTTTTATCTCAACATCACCATTAAACCATTCGTATTCAGATAATAAGTTCTCAACATAATCCTTTAAGAAATTAACTTTCCTCATTTGTAAATTCTGAGACTCGGTGATAATATATTTCATATTACAATAAATACCTTAAAAATAAAAAACCCCTCACATCGGAGGGGTTGTATAATTTAATATTGTTTTACATCACCAACGTTTGGGATTAAACCATCCAAGATGTCTGCCGGTTTCCTTAAAGCTTTGACGATTATCATCATCTTCCTCATCTTCTTTACCAAGAAGAACATAATTCAAATCGTCAAGAACTGTATACTTATCAACCTCCTCATCATTAACATTCAAAAAAATATCACGTCCAAGATATTTCACCAACGGGGTACCTCCTTCAACATACTCATTGTATAACTCAATAATACTCTGTGGTGAAGATGTTTCACCAACTTTATTTCTAACACCCTTAAATCCAGCAGATATGAAAATATCCTTTTCTTCATGTCTATTTTCCTTAACAACTCTTTTAACTATTTTAACCAAATCTGATTCAGTTAATGTTATAACTTTTTTCATATTAATATTTTATAATAAATACACCCCAAAACAAAAAAGGGGGTAGGGGGGAATTGGGACAACGGAAAAAAAATTATTTTTTCTTGTCTGTACGTTTAACTTCAACGTTATTAATAAAAACCTTTGTCGGGGGATTATTTCTTGTCGATTCAAAATATTCATCAAAGGCGGTCCAGAACATATTTGGTTCTAAATTATATGTATTTAACATTTCGTTACCATGTATTGACAATCGACTAACATCTTCAGAGTTGTAATATCTTTTTATTCTTTCTTTAAGAGCATCCATCTTCTGTTTCGGATATGTTTGCTCCGCAATAACTCGTTTAATTATACGAGTCAAATCTGATTCTGTAAGTCTAATTATCTTTTTCATATGTAATAAATATAACAGAAATAAAAAAGGGGAAATTAAGGTTTAACCAAATAGATTTTATTTTCATCGTAATTCTTAACCAAGACAGTCTCTTGTTTAAATTCTTGAGCAAGTTCTTCAGCAACCTTATTTAATACGTCAGAAGTAATTCCAACGATTTCAACAGATAATGAACTCTCATCATACAACGAACCATCTTTGGCTTTATATCGACCCTTAACAAAATTTCCAATGGTCACACCAAATATTTCAGGGTTGTTTTTAATCACCTTATTTATTTTACTTGATTTAAACAAAATATTTGTTGCGGTTTCAAGTTTGTTTTTAATAAAACGAACCAACTTGTTTTTAGATAATTCAACAGCATTAACATTAACAGAAAAAACAATTACCCCACCTTTATCTTCAAACTCAAAATCAATTTCTTCAGTAAGTTCAGATTCAACATTTGGTTGTATATAAAATGTTTGAGCATCAGGGTCGTTGTCTATATTAATAGAAAACCCATTTAATTTTAATCCTTCCATTAAACTACTCGCACCAATCTGCTCGTAAGTCTTTTTTGACGAATCAAAGTTCTTAACTTTATCAATAAATTTTCTAATATCCATATACTTGATTTTTAAATAAATATAAACTAAAGATACAAAATAAAAAAGGGGGGTAGGGGGGATTGGAACAACGGAAAAAAAATATTTTTATAATTTACCAACAAGTTCATCCAATCCCTCAATGATAATCCCACACTCAGAATAAAACTCGTAGTTACACTTACCCGTGTTCTTAGCTCTAAGAGTAACCAATGAATGTTCCTTGTCAGTCAAAGAAATGGTGGACGCATATTTCTTACATAATAAAACAAAATCATCAACACCAATAGTAGGATTCTTACTTAACTCATCCATGATATATCCCATGGCAATCTTTCTCGGAACATAGTGGTCATGAACAATCTTACCACCACCCTTAACTCCATTAGATGATAAACCCGTATGCCAAAACTTAGTGTTAGTTAAATCAAACAAAGGGTTGCGGTTCCTAGATAAAAACATATCATATAATACATCATTATCCTTAACTTCCAAATACCTCGGAACAAGACAAAGAAAATCCTTCAATGTCTCCTCAACCTTAACCAATTGTTTATTTGTAAGTTTCATAATACAAATATAAGAAAAAAATTATTTTTTCCCAAAGATATTCATAAACTCTTTCTCGTAATCACGTCTCTCAACCTTAACGGTGTTTACATGAAACTTAACAAACTTAACGTCAGTATATATCATAGGAAATGACATGTTGATTTTATCACCCAACTTCTCAGGAGATAATACATCACTTGTATCCCAATTGTATCTAACATCAACATATACCAAATACGTTGGGGTGGATTCTAAACTATCAACAAAAGCATATGAATATTTAGTTTCAATCTTATTAACAGTAATTGAATGAATACCAGGTAAACTCTTCTTAAGAACCTTGAATAACATCTCAGGAAAAACAAATTCACCATCCTTATTATACATTCTGTTGCACGTTGAAGGGATACCATAATCATTATCAACATACGGGTTAACAGTTATTCCTCCATTAGTTACACGATATTCACCGTAATCTCTTGTTAACAAAAAATTATCTCCTAAAATATTCATCATACCAATATTTTCTTCTTCAGGTTCCATATATATTTTTTTTACAAAGATAAAACAATAATACTAATTTACCAAAAAATTATTTAACATCAGAAAATGAATCCACATTAATAAACTCAGATTCCAAATGACCAATGATATCCCTAAGAGTCTGACCCTGTAACTCAGGGGTTTCCCTACTACGAATAGATAATGAAATAGCCCCACACAATACAGATATAATATCATTAATATTCATACCCTTCTTGGCCATTATGTCATAAAAAAATTTATTGTCCCTTAATGTTACATCCACAGTAACTGATAATTTTTCTTCTTCCATTTCCATATATCAATAATAAGAAAAAAAATGAAATAAAAAACCCCTCCGTTAAAGGAAGGGTCAGTCCAACAATACTATCATTGGAGAGGTTAATAATCTTCAGTACCCATAAATGCTTCGTCCCCAATATCACCTATAGTATCAATAATATCAGTTAAAACTCTTACGACACCTTCCGTTCCGTATGTTTTATAAACAGGTTGTAAAATATCCATAATTTGGACATGTACTGACTCAGTATCATCATGAAATGAATCTTCATCTCTTTCTTCATTAATAACCCTTTTAATTATATTGGTTAATTCTTTTTCTGTTAATCTAATCTTTTTCATAGTATATATTTTATATATAAATACCAATTTTCCAAAAAATTTCCCAAAATTTATTTTTTACATATAGGGAACATTTTAAAACAAAGGGTCGCTTTTCTAAAAAATTTTTCCAGGATTTTTTCGAGGGGATTATCCCCCCTTCTGACCCAAAAAACCCCCTATATAAGGGGGGATACGGGAGGGGGTACCCCATAGGTAGGGGTATAGGAGGGGGTAGTAGGGGGTGTTGATAACTTTTAATAAGTATCCCCTCCCCTTTACATTAGGTCACATCCTTTTACCACTGCTACTATGGTAACCATTAGTAGGCAGTATAGGATGATTGCTTGATTGGGTGTGATGGTAAATCGTTTCATATTATCTTCTGTGTTTCTTAGGAGTACATTGGTGTTGTAGTTGGTTCTTCCCTTTGTTCACACGTTTAGTTTGTTTGTACATCTTCTGTTGTGTGTTAGAATGTTTCTTGTAGTTGTACCCATGTTGTGGGGTAGAACAAGATGTTAGTATAACGACTAACATGATTAGGGGTAGTATGTATTTCTTCATAATGT